>JGI20214J51088_10000957_pt1 | contig 19612 bp, 12 predicted proteins | sample WetSurMetagenome_FD_51088 | JGI IMG/M metagenome (IMG submission 51088) | reverse complement strand
ACCATTGGAAGTTTCTCAATTTTATGTTTCTGAAGTATCCTTGCAGCAGATTCAAGATTAGTCTGATGGTTGGTAGTTATCAGATTGGTGGTCATGACTTCTGTGATTTTCCTCGATCTGTTGTTTTCAAACCTGAGGTCACGGTTCGTTACAATTCCCTTTAAAATTCCGTTTCTGTCAATTACCGGAATACCGCCGATCTTATATTCGCTCATAAGATTCATGGCTTCAGCAACTGTTGCTTCGAGGTTGATTGTGATAGGATCAAAGATCATTACATTTTCAGCTCTTTTAACCCTTTTAACCTGTGCTGCCTGTTTTTCAATCGACATGTTTTTATGGATCACACCTATTCCGCCTTCCCTGGCTATTGCAATAGCCAGTTCATCTTCAGTTACTGTATCCATTGCAGCGGAAACAACCGGAGTATTAAGACGGATGTTCCGTGTAAACATTGAACTCAGATCAACTTCCCTTGGAAGTACCTCAGAATAAGAAGGAACCAGAAGGACATCATCGAATGTTAACCCTTCGTATAATATCTTATCTTTTAAAAATGACATCAGCTGAGATTTTAAGTTTTTGATGGCGCAAATTACGAAAAAAAAAGAGAACTCATTATATATCTGTCTCATTTAGGGCATTCCACCAAAAAATCATTAGCCACTTAGTTGCACTTCCCTATCACGCTGCTGATAAATCAAATAGTGTTAGTACATTTGTATTAAGTGCAAGAAGGAATGAATATCGAGCAATACAAACAGATTCTTACAAAATACTGGGGATTTTCATCTTTTAAACCTTTACAGGAAGAGATCATAAAGTCGGTGGCAGACGGAAAGGATACCCTGGGTCTGATGCCAACCGGCGGAGGAAAATCAATTGCCTTTCAGGTACCTGCACTCGCTCAGGAAGGAATTTGCCTGGTAATTACTCCACTGATCGCGCTGATGAAGGATCAGGTGAACCGTCTTAATAAACAGGAGATAAGGTCATTGTCTATTCATTCCGGCATGACGGCAGAAGAGATAGACAATGCACTTGAGAATGCTGTCTTTGGTGATTATAAATTTCTGTATGTCTCACCTGAAAGAATATCAACTAAATTATTCCAGGCTAAAGCAGGCAGGATGAATTTTTCGCTTGTGGTAATTGATGAAGCACATTGCATTTCCCAGTGGGGATATGATTTCAGACCATCATATCTGACAATCGCTTCTCTCAGGGATCATATACCTGATGGCATTCCGTTTCTTGCCCTTACCGCCTCAGCGACTCCGCAGGTAATTGACGACATTATGTCAAAGCTTGCATTCAGGGGAAAAAATGTTCTCAGAACCAGTTTCGACAGGAAAAATATATCTTACCTGGTAAGGCATGTTGAGGATAAGGGCGCTTATCTCATCAAGACTCTTCAAAAGACAAAAGGAAGCGGTATTGTATATGTAAGGAGCAGGAAGAGATGCAAGGAAGTTGCAGAATTACTTGTAGCAAATGGTATCAATGCTGACTTTTACCACGCAGGGCTTACCGATGAGCTTCGTGACAGGAAGCAGGAATCATGGACAACCGGTGAGACGCGGGTTATTGTTGCCACGAATGCCTTCGGTATGGGCATTGATAAAGCGGAAGTCAGGTTCGTAATCCACTGGGACATACCCGATTCTGTTGAAAGCTATTTTCAGGAGAGTGGAAGGGCAGGAAGGGATGGCAAACCGTCGTTTGCTGTTCTGCTCTATTCACCTTCAGATAAATCGAGGCTTAAAGATACAGTAAGAAAAAAATTTCCTCAGATCGACAGGATTAAAGACATTTATGAGGCTTTGTGTAATTTCGTGCAGGTACCAATTGGCTCGGGAAAGGATACAGTATATGATTTCAACCTGAATGCCTTTATCTCAAAATACCGGCTTCCTGTTATTGAGACCTATAACAGCCTCCAGTTTTTGCAAAGGGAAGGTTATATGGAGTTCACAGAAGAAATAAATAATCCCTCAAGGGTTCATTTTGTTGTCGGACGTGATGATCTCTATAAATTCCAGGTTGCAAATGAATCCTTTGACGGATTTATTAAACTGCTGCTGAGATCTTACACCGGACTCTTTACCGATTTTGTTGCGGTAAATGAAGAGGTTCTGGCACGCAAATCAGCAGCAACGCGTGATACAATATATCAGTATCTGGTTAAATTGTCATCACTTAATATTATCCGTTATATTCCGGGAAAGAAGACAGCGATGGTTATTTTCACCGAGGAAAGGCTTGAGAGGAAAGCCTTAATGATCTCACCCGACAATTATCTCCATGTAAAGGAAAAATACGAAGAGAGGCTCAACAGCATGATTGAATATGCTGACTCAGATAGTCATTGCCGGTCAGTTTATCTGCTAAAATATTTTGGAGAGGAATCAGACAGATGCGGCATCTGTGATGTTTGCAGGGAAAGGAATGAGCTTGATCTCAGTAAATATGAGTTTGATCTTATCCTTGACGACATAAAATCCGTACTCGGCGGGCATAAACCTGATGCGGAAGAATTGGTTAAGCTTCTTGAATATCCTGAAGATAAGTCAATAAAGGTTATCAGATGGCTTTTGGATCATAATAAGATCATTCCCGACAAAGATCACAGGCTTACCTGGAAATCGCAGGACTGAAATCTCCCTTTTGCTTCATTTACCCTCTTCCGTCTTCATCAGGTATTGCATATATTGATTATACAGCTTCACTGTTCTTTCTCCTCCCGGAGTTCCTGTTTGCCACCCGGCATTCATTAGCCCGGTATATGAATAACAACAAATCTTTTCAAAATTGTTGAACATCAGTAAATCGACCACTATCTGGTCGATCGGGCGGGGATATAGAGCATTCTTTTCTGCGAACAGGAACACCTCAAGGTCCATCCAGAGATGGCATCCTGCTTTGTCACAATAATCCTGAAGTATCTTTGCTGCCTCACTTCCTGTATAATCACCTGCAGGCATACGATGGAAACCAAAAGGACAGAGAATATCGAGGTTACTCAGCAATTCAGCATAATAGCCTCCTGCATTCCTGATCCCATGACAATTTGTGGCCAGCATTACAGGTTTGTCGGGCGCAAGAGTCCTGACATATGACCTGAATTCCTTGAAAAAGTGCACAATTTCTTTTCTGCGCCTGTCATCTGTACCAAGATCGCCGGCAACCTCACCTGAAATATACCATCCGTAAAATGATTTATGTGATCCGTACTTTTCCCACAATTCCTTTGCTACCTTCTTTGACCATTCGAGTGATCCGTTGGTAAAATCGAACCAGGCATACATACCAACTCCAAGAAAGACCTTCATTCCCCTGGCATCAGCTTCCGACAAAACAGACTCAAGTGCAGAGTCAGCCGCAATATTTTTCCATGCAGGATAGTTTTCGGATGATTTCCCATTCTCAACATTGTCGAGTAATGACTGTCCTGGTTTAGCCGGGTATAACTCTGATTTATAATAAGGTATCCCGGTATAGCCTGTTGATTCCATATTATGTTCACCAACGTATTTCTGATTTCTGAAAAGCTCCTGGATTACAACAATATTCATGTCAATATCATGCATTCCTTTCACGAGTTCCTTCCACTGTGAATTGCCAAGTCTGATAATGTCTTTATTCCAGAACCTTCCCTCATCTTCACTCCAGTGATAAAATTCAAACCAGCTGCCGTCAATCCGTTTTGTGGATCTTATTTCAGAATCAATAATTTTAACCGGTTCTATAAGAGTTGTGGCTCCCAGATCCGATTTTACTGTCATTATTATATTTCTGTTACCTGCCAGTTTCCCTGTTTCCTGAAGATACTGTATTCCAATATTGGTGCCTGCAGGCAGCTTAACCTCCTTTGAATAGATGCACGAGCCTTTAACAACATTATCAATATAGAGGGATACCAGATAATTAACTGTCGATTTCGAATTATTCCATATTCCTCCCCTTATATCAAGTTTAACCTTATTAGTTATCGGCGANGGTGGCACCAGCGTAAGGCTAACCTTTGTCACGNTGTCAGTCAGTGTCTGCGATGGAAGGNAGATAAATGCGCTGCCAGTAAGAATTATAATCAGGACAAGAGTCCACCAGTATTTTTTTTTATTTTTCATTATTATCTTATAATACCGGTATACCGGCAGTTTCATTATCAAATGTAGAAATATTCGGTGATTTTGCTGATTTTATATTGCAGTTTCCTATGTTAATAAAGATAAATTTTCTGTTCTATTCCATTGGACTACTTGCCTTATCCACAAGATAGACTATCGATTTGTATGATATTCCGCTATGAAGACTCAGACCAATTTCACATGTCCTGCTCGTTGAGTACCCGTGTTTAACTTCCTGGTCTGTCTGGCTTTTAAGGTCTTTTAAACCATGTCTGTTTAGTTCGGGATAAGTAAACCCTCGGTCACCTGCGAAACCGCAACAATTAGTTTCCGGCACAATCACTTTACTGGCACAGATCTTTGCAAGATCTGCAAGCTTACCATCAAGTTCCATTTTCTTCATGCTGCAAACGGGAAAGATGGTTATCGTTTCATCAACAGGTGTAATTTTTAACCTGGGAAGAAGATGTTCCATTATAAACTCAACAGGTTCATAAAGTTTCATGCCTGATTTCATATTCTCTCTCATAGTAAACAGACATGGGCTCATATCGCAAAGAACCGGGTATTCTCCATTCCTGCTGGCTTTAATAAGTGCCGCTTCAAGTTCATCCGATTTCTTAATGCCTGCCTCAGTAAAACCTTTACTTAAGAACGCCATACCGCAACACAAATCATTAAGTTTTTCCGGAAAGATAACTTCAAAGCCTCCTTTCTGAAGCAGCTGAATTACTTTCAGTGAGAGCTGCTTTTCTTCCTTGTGATCCTTTGAAACTCCCATTGATCGGTTGATACATGAAGGGAAGTAAACAACTTTCCTTTTATCAGAGGAGTCAACTATATTTTTTGTATCTATTTTACCTGCACCTGAGGGCATGTAGGGATTCCAGAGCGGGATATTGTTTCCTGTAATTTTCCTGAGTCCTGCGGATACGAAAGTCATAACTTTTGTCCCAAACAGGGTATGGAAAAAGCTGATTAATGATAATGCCTTTCCTGCCAGAACAGTAATAAAATGCATATGTCTGGCTATCCAGAATGCCTTATGTTTTCCGGCAGATACGTGTTCAGACCTGAGATTTTTTATAAGCTTGCCAGTATCTAATTTTACAGGACAACTGCTGGCACACAGACCATCAGTAGCACAGGTCTCGTTGCCGGCGTAAGAAAATCCTTTTGCAAGTGCAGCGGCGATATGCGGTTCTTTACCTGTTCTTTTCAACGATTCAATTTCCCTGTGAACTACGATGCGCTGACGGGGTGAGAGGGTAAGCCCGGTTGAAACGCATGAAGGTTCGCAGAATCCGCATTCAGTGCATTTATCAATAAGTTCGCTGGCCGGTGGAATTGGCTTAAGATTTTTCAGGTGGACATTCTGATCGGAATTCAGGATCACCCCGGGATTAAGGATGTTAAGAGGATCGAATATCCTTTTTATTGACTTCATAAGCTCGTAGGCATTTTTCCCCCATTCCATCTCCACAAACGGGGCCATATTCCTGCCTGTCCCATGCTCAGCTTTAAGAGCCCCGTCGTATTTATTAACCACCAGATCAGTTACATCTGAGATGAGTGAACTGTATCTTTCTACCTCATGCGGAGTGCTGAAGTCCTGGGTAAATACAAAATGAAGATTTCCTGCAAGAGCATGTCCGAATATTACCGCCTCATTATAAGAATGTCTTTTTAGTATTTTTTGCAGGTCTGAGGTTGCTTCAGCAAGAGATTCAACAGGAAATGCTACATCCTCTATGATTACAGTTGTTCCGGTCTTCCTCATAGCGCCAACAGATGGGAATAAGCCCTTTCTGATTTTCCATAAGACTTCATATTCTGCAGGGACATCTGTGAAATTGACACCTGTAAGGGTATTTATCTGTCTGATGGAATCTTTAATAATTTCAATGTTATTGCTTAGCTTTTGGGCATCTGGAGCAACTGTTTCCACAAGCAGTGCACACGCTTCATTTTGAAGTGTCCTGATAAAAGCTGGTATTTTCTTCTCATTTTCAATGGATCGTAACCCGGCACGGTCAATCAGTTCAACTGCGGAAACAGGTGTGTCTTTCATGCATAAAACTGCATTACAGGCATTTTCAGTGTCACTAAAGATCATCAGGGAACTGGCTTTGCACGGATGTTCAACAACAGTTTTGTAGCTTATTTCTGATATGAACCCAAGTGTGCCTTCTGATCCGATAATAAGGTGTTCAATTATCTTAAACGGGTCGGAAAAATCGGTCAGAGCATTTAAGCTGTAACCGGTTGTGTTTTTCATTTTATACTTCTTCCTGATCCGTGCGGTTAGCTCATCGTTGCTTAAAGTTAAACCAGCTAGGTTTTCTATTTCTGATAAAAATTCAGGATGAGTCTCTTTAAATTTCTTCCTGCTTGTTTCATCCCTGGTATCCAGAATAGTCCCATCGGCAAGGATGATCCGCATTCCGGACACTGTTTTATAAGAATTTTCAGAAGTCCCGCAACACATCCCGCTCGCATTGTTAGCGGCAATACCACCAATCATAGCGGCATTAATGGATGCAGGGTCGGGGCCTATTTTTCTTCCGAAAGGAGCCAGTAAGGCATTTGCTTTGCCTCCGGTTAACCCGGGCTGAAGGCTTATTTCGGTACCATCCTCATTAATTGAGAATTTTTTCCAGTGTCCTGAGGCGATCATCAGTACCGAATCGGTGACTGCCTGACCGGAAAGACTTGTCCCGGCTGCACGAAAAGTTACTGGTATTGACAACTTTGAACATTCCCTGAGTACGGCAGAGATTTCCTTTTCGTCTTTTGCAATAATTACCATTCGGGGAATAAGCCTGTAGAAGCTGGCATCAGTACCGAAAGCAAGAGTATAGAGGGGGTCATGATAAATCCGGCTGGATTCTATTTCCGGAGCAAGTTGTTCAAATAGCGTTTTATATTTTCCGGTAAGCATTGTCAGGCTTTAATCCCAATTATTAAACATTTCAGGAAGGTATCCCAAAGGTTAAAATAAATTTAGAAATAAGAAATTACATGGTTACTCATTTCCGCACTAGTGTGCGGTTTTTTTCATCTGTTTAGGAGAAGGCCTTCCAATGTTATTTTATTTTAAAGATTTTGACGAAAATACTATATTATAAGATCCTTATATATAGAACAATAGCCTGATAATGATGGAATCAGTACCAGCCTTGCTTATTATGGCACATGCTTTGTTTTCCTATAGGTAAACTGAGAAGGAATTCAGGGCCGGGCAGTCAGTATAATATCAAACAATAAAAATCAGGCTCAGGATCCTGAGAATCCTGCAAATTTTAAAACGCATTATTATAAATTTTGTATAACGAAAAAAAGCAAAAAGATGAAAACTAAAACCGCAATTCTGGTCATTGTATCATTTATGCTTGGCGGACTTTGTGCTTCTGCAAACAATTACACTTATTCAGAAAGAAAGAATCCGGCAGATATTTTATACGGAACAGGTTCTTCTGAACAGATTAAAGTTACAGCAACCACAAATTCTGAAAACGGGCAGAATCAAACAATTAATCTGAGAATCACAGGTACTTCAACACAATTGAACAACTATGTTATTTATGTGGAGTACAATGATGGAAATGACTGGAAGAAAATCCAGTATTATTATGTACTTGGGCAAAAAGGGAAATATTATGTTGTAATAGATTCAAAAGTCTATTTTTTTGAATACTAGCAATCATTACATTTCTCCCTGTATATTCACAGTACAAAGGCTTGAATGATCAGAGTGTCGCCATATCGATAACAAAACGGTAGTGCACATCCCCTTTAAGCATTCTCTCGTAAGCCTGATTAATATCTTTTATATTAATTACTTCCACATCTGAGACAATATTATGTTCAGCGCAGTAGTCCAGCATTTCCTGCGTTTCCTGAATGCCTCCTATCGAAGAGCCTGCAATGCTTTTTCTTCCGGCAAGAAGGCTGAAACCAAGTATCTGAGCCGGAGTGGGTGGAACTCCTACGCAAATTTGAATCCCATCTGTCTTAAGAAGGGAGAGGTACAGATTATAATCATGAGGTGCTGATACGGTATCGATAATGAAATCAAAATATCCTTTTACACTGTTCAGGCTCGCAATATTTTTGGTAAGGACAAATTTATGAGCTCCAAGCCTTCTGGCGTCAGCTTCTTTTGAAGGAGAGGTGCTCAGCATTGTGACCTCAGCTCCGAATGAGTTCGCAAATTTCACCGCCATATGACCCAGGCCTCCGAGTCCAAGAATACCTACCTTATGCCCTTTGCCGATCTTCCAGTGCCGCAGGGGTGAGTATGTTGTAATACCTGCACAAAGCAAAGGTGCTACATTCTTAAGAGGCAGTTTATCGGAAACATGAAGTACAAAATCTTCGTTTGTAACTATGAGGTTTGAATAGCCTCCATATGTTTTAGTTTTTTTATCCTGCTCATAGCTATTATAAGTAAATGATACTCCGCCTGTGCAGTATTGCTCAAGTCCTTTGTGGCAGTTATCACATTCTCCGCATGAATCAACCATACAGCCGACACCTGCAAGATCACCTGTTTTAAATTTCTTTACTTTTTTTCCTGTTTTACTTATTCTGCCGATTATCTCATGTCCCGGCACCATAGGGAAGATCGATCCGCCCCACTCGTTTCTGATCTGGTGAAGATCCGAGTGGCATACTCCGCAATAGAGAATGTCAATCTGTACATCATTGTCTTCAACTTCTCTTCTAGAGAGGTTCCATGGTGCAAGAGGGGACTTTGCATCCTGGGCTGCATATGCTTTAGTTTCTGTCATAAGTTAGTTTTTATATAAAACAGACTCATTTCAGATAAGTTCATTAAACAAAACCAGTTAACGGTACTTTTCCACTGGAAGCCTCTATTCGCTTTCCCCCGACACTCTTAGTAGTCTTGTAATGCTACGCCATTGCATGGCCTTCAACACTTGATGAATATATAATATCTCAGACTAGAAGGAAACAACTCCTGACAAGTCTCAGACTCGTACCTAAAACGATCTGAATTAATATCTCCTTCTTTAAATTGTACCTTATCTCTCTAACAGGTCATTCTAATGGTCACTAATGACTTTTCAGCTGAAAGCCGGTCACTGTTTTATTATTTTTCTGACTATTATCTTTTTATCAGCTGTTGTTAGTTTGATAAAGTATAACCCGGGAGCAAAGTCAGTCATGTTGATTTCAGAATTTCCAGAATTAAGCAGTGAAGCAAAGTGTTTCAAGCCATCAGAAAAGTATATTTCCAGTTTCATGGGCTGGTCTGGTTCTGAAACTGAAATATGCAGTATATCCTTAACAGGTACCGGCCACAGCTTAATATGAGAACCGGTAATATCCGGAACATCTGTTAAAATTGACATCTGTACAACAGTTACAGTAGCGGCCGTTACTCCTGGTCCGGAGATGGTTAATGTTGCCGTTCTCTCATATATTGTTGAATTAGCGGCAGCTGTAACTGTAATTGTTTCATTATTTAAACCTGATAATTTGTTTACCGTTAACCAGTTCTGGTTGCTGCTCACACTCCAGTTTAAATTTGAGGATATGCCGAATGTTGATGAACTGTTTTCGCCGGCATTTAATTGCAAACTCGCCGAAGAAACAGACAATGAAGGCATTGTGTTCTTTGGATTAATATTAAGTTTTATTATGAATGAAGGATCACTGTTTGCTGATGTTTTAAAAGACCCCAGCGCAAAAAGATAGTTTCCATCATTAGACGCTGATGCTGATTTTCTTCCGTCGCTCTTATTCAGATTGCCGAGATCAGTTAAAATATCATTCACATTGCTTATTATAACAGGAAATTTAAAATCAGAATTAACTGTTCCATTCTGATTCAGACAAATAATTGAATTTTTGTTCTTTATTATTATGGCTGAATCAATCTGCTCAATTTTTGTGGTTGAAGGACTCAGGAACCAGTATAAAGACGATGAATTCAGGTTATTGAGAAAAGTTGTATCAATCACACCGTTTTTGGATAGTTTAATTAAGTTGAGGGGTGTTTCAACCCCGCTGAACTTGTAAAACCAGCCGCCAATAATCATATCACCTGAAGATAGGACTTTTGTTAAAAAAATCTGACCATTCGGGTCAGAACCAATCTTAAATGTCGGGTCGAGTGACCCATCATTATTTAACCTTACCAGCTTATGGACATTTATGCCATTAAAGATTGTGAACTCAGAGCCCCAGATAATCTTATCCTTCTGAAGATCAAAGTCAACGCCAGTGCATGAAATATTTACCCCTGTGCCGGTATCAAATGAAGGATCCGAAGTCCCGTCAGGATTAAGCCTGCTGATCCTATTTGCATCAACTGCCAGAATTTTCCCGTCCTTAAGTACTTTGAATCTTATTATTTCAGAGAGTTTTGTATATTTTTTAAAATCAAAATTCTGCAGGATTGTACCCTTTGAGTTAATTTTCAGGAAAGAATCATAAGTACTTACAAACACAATTGAGTCGTTATAGATCTGTACTTGTTTTACGGAGCCTAGATTTTTGTTAAGAATAAAATTCTTATCAACTAAACCATTTTTATCAAGCATGGCAAGGCCGAAGGTCTCTACTTCGTTAACCTTCATAAAATCACCTGCAATCAACAATTTGTCATTAAAGTAATTGCCAACTGTGACATCTCCGAAACGACTTACCGAAGGGGAAAATGAACTTATATACTGTCCGGTCGAATCACAGGCTGATAAACCATATTTATTGCCAGTTGTAGTCGAATTATTGAATACAGCGGTATTACCTGTGAATCCCAGATTGAAGTCAACAAATGAGAAAAAATCCAGCTTAACTTTGTTATAATCTTGATTTACTGATCCATCATAATTAAGCTTCAGCAAAAGAGGCCCATCTGACTGAGTATGTGCAGCCAGGTATATCGATGAGTCCCTGTAAGTGATTTCCGATGAGGTACTGTTCAGGGCCGGGGGATTAAATCCTGAATCAGCTGTTCCATTGGGATTTAACCTTAACAGTCCATGATATTGATTTCCATTGAAGAGATTAATAAAAGTCTTGCCAATTAAGACTTTCCCGTCAGGTTGAATAGTCATGGAAAAAATATGGTCACTAGTGCCTGTTCCGGTATCAAATGAGGTATCGATATATCCGCTGTTCTTTAATTTAGCTATATCCTTTTCTATGGTATCATTTACCATCGAAAAACTTCCGCAGATATAGATAGAATTATTATAAACTTTAATATCAGTAATATGATTGTCTGTTGAAACCCTTTCATTAAAAACAGCATCAGCAGAAAAATCGCTGTTATACCTGTAGAGATGCTGCGATGCTGGTCCAGGGTTATAATAACTGTCGCTGCAAACCAAAATTTTATCATCTTTCTGGATTGCCACCGAACTGCAATTTAGCAGTGTATCAATTCTGTTCTTTATTGAACCATCAGGACCAAGACGAAAAAGAATGCAGCTATCGCCTAAGCGATCAACCTCTTTTTCAAAGTTTGCCAGAACAACCAGGTCACCTGTACTAAGTAGCCCAATTTTCTTTATTATGAGTTGCGGGTCAGCTCTGAATTTAAATGATTTATCGAGGGTATTGTCTCTGTTCAATCTGATAAGATTACTTACTCTTAAGGAATCATAATATGTTATATTGCCTCCGACAAGTATCTTTTTATCATCAAGAATTTTAATACAATAGATCTTAGCCGGGCGAATTGGGATTGGCCGATGGAATGAGGAGTCAATAGTTTGCCCATAAATAATTGAAGATCTGGCGATAAGTGCAAATATTATTAGTAATGAATGTTTCATTTTACAGCAGTTTGGCATTAATTTTCAGACAATGATATTCACTTTCATAAGATCATTTGAAAGATAATAATTTAAACGAAAAAACATTCTGACATATACTGGCACGAATAAATTATCTGCAAAGTTCCAACCTTGTTACGGATATACGAAAATTATTTCTGATAGGAAACCTGTTAAGCAGATAGGTTCTGTTTCTTTTACACGTCAAATTTTATTACTTTTGGCATCTGTAAAAATTATTAGATATGGATACCGCTCAGGATCCTGTATATTCAAGAAATGTGGTCGAATTCGTTGCTGTGGCAAATGAATTCTGCAAGTATGCGGAACACGCATCGGAGTTGAAAGGAGATGAGATACTAAAGATAATGCAGCGCATTTTACCGCTTATGTATCTGAAAGCATCTTTGTTGCCAAAACTTGAGCCATTTTTCGAAGATGGTAATGAAAAATTCGTTACCGAGGGCGACTGGAATGGTATTAACGATATTCTGAAGGAAAAATTCGGTACTGCAAATGACTACCTCGAGGTCTTTGATGAGAAACTGAATGATTCTGAAGGGCCAGTTGTATCAAGCATTTCAGAAAACATGGCAGATATCTATCAGGATATGAAGGATTTTCTTCTTCTGTATCAGACCGGAACCGCTGAAGTGATGAATGATGCGGTATGGGAATGCAGGATGAATTTTGAAAATTTCTGGGGTCAGAAGCTTGTGAATTCTATGAGGGCAATTCATAAATTCATCTACTCAGGGGAGGAGATCGGGAAAGTTGAAGAAGAGCCTGGAAACAATGATGATTCCAGGAATACTGAAGATTGGTTTATAACACGCAGGCAAAAGGATTTCATGGGAGGTGTTGAATAATATGTACAGGGAGAATATTACAGTCGAAGAACTTGCAGAACATGAGCTTTCGTGGTTTAAAGGTGAGATTGTTCTGATTGATAATTTAAAAACATTTTATGAGGTCTTTCCCCGTCTTCTTGGAAATGACCTGTTAGGTTTTGATACCGAGACACGGCCTACTTTTAAAAAGGGGAAGAAGAATCAGGTTTCATTGATTCAACTCTCTACAGGCAATCTTGCATGTCTTTTCCGGATCAATAAAATCGGTATTCCTGATGAATTGATAAAACTTCTGGCAAACCCTTCTGTAACAAAAGCCGGAGTGGCAGTTCACGATGATATAAGATTCTTAGCCGGGGTCAGAAAATTTGCACCTGAAGGCTTTATAGATCTTCAGAATCTGGTAAAGGAATTCGGAATTCAGAGTGCCGGTTTGAAAAAGCTTGCAGCAATAGTGCTGGGGTTCAGAATTTCAAAACGGCAACAGGTAACCGACTGGGAAGCTGATGAGCTTACAGAAGCTCAGCAGATCTATGCAGCGACCGACGCATGGGTTTGTCATCAGATCTACAAAAAGCTGACGAATGGTCACGAAGAATAAGCTCAGCTCTTATAATCTTATGTCATATTTATATCATCCTAAAATTTAAATACCAGTGGAGCGAGTTAAAATAGTCCTGAAATCAGGTAAGGAACAATCATTACTCAGGTTGCACCCATGGGTATTTTCGGGAGCAATAAAGAAAATGTACGGTAATCCGGCTGAAGGCGACCTGGTGGATGTATATGACAATAAAGATACATTTCTCGCGACAGGTCATTATGCTCCAAGTTCAATTTCTGTAAGAGTACTCTCATTTGAGCAAATCAATCCTGATATCAGTTTCTTCAGGGAGAAAATTAAGAAAGCAATCAGCTACAGGAAGGCCATCGGTATAACGGACAACCCGATAATAAATGTTTTCAGGCTTATTCATGGTGAGGGAGATGGCCTGCCAGGTCTGATTGTCGATTATTACAATGGTGTTGCCGTTATGCAGATGCATTCACTTGGTTTCTATAGGATAAGGAAGGAAATCGCTTCAATTCTGTCAGAACTTCTGAAAGACAGCATTATAGCAGTTTATGATAAAAGTGAAGGCACAATACCACATATGTCAGGAGTCTCTGCTACTAATGAATTTTTATTTGGTAATTCCGGTCCGGCTACTGTAACGGAAAACGGCTATAAATTCAAGATTGACTGGACAACAGGACAGAAAACCGGATTCTTCATTGATCAACGTAACAACAGGAAACTACTGCAGAATTATTCAGATGGACGTTCAGTTCTTAATATGTTCGGATATACCGGAGGATTTTCAGTTTATGCAATGAAAAATGCTGCCCTTGTGCATACAGTCGATAGCTCATTTTCTGCTATCGAGCTTGCAAATGAGAATATTAACCTCAACTTCGGTGATGACCCCAGGCATAAGTCATTTCAGGTTGATGCATTCGATTACCTGAATAATATCAATGAGAAGTACGACCTTATAATTCTTGATCCACCTGCCTTTGCAAAGCATAATAATGTGCTTGCCAATGCACTTCAGGGATATAAAAGACTCAATATTAAGGCAATTGAGCAGATCAAACCGGGAGGCATAATTTTTACATTCTCCTGCTCTCAGGTTGTATCGAAGGAAAATTTCAGAAAATCAGTATTCGCCGCTGCTGCGAATACCGGTAGAAGTGTCAGGATCTTACATCAGATGAGTCAGCCTCCCGATCACCCTGTGAATATTTATCACCCTGAAAGCGAGTATCTGAAGGGTCTGGTTATTTACGTTGAATAATAAAAATATGGCTGCGAACAGAAATATTTTGCTGGTAGCAAAAAAACTTGGTCTGCACGACTGGCAGGTTGAAAATACCATCAGGCTGATGGATGGAGGAGCGACAATTCCTTTTATCAGCAGGTACAGAAAAGAAATGACAGGCAGTCTGGATGAGGTCCAGCTGATGCACATAAAGGAAGAGTACGACAGGCTTAAGGAACTTGATGCCAGAAAAGAAGCTGTCATTAAATCAATAGAGGAACAGGAGAAGATGACTCCTGAACTCCGGAAGAAAATTGACGCTGCTGTTACCATGTCGGAACTCGAAGATATTTACCTTCCCTATAAACCAAAAAGAAGAACCCGTGCCACTATTGCCAGGGAAAAAGGGCTTGAACCCCTCGCGGTTCTGATAATGGATCAGAAGGAAATTGACCCTGAACTGAAAGCTGAAAGTTTCCTCACTGATGATGTACCAACTGTTAATGAGGCGCTCGCAGGTGCATCTGATATAATTGCAGAGTGGATCAATGAAGATGAGAAAGCAAGGAGGCAGCTCAGGTTACTTTTCGAAAAGGAGGCTGTTATTTATTCAAAGGTCATAAAGGGCAAAGAAGCGGAAGGGATAAAATACAGCGATTATTATGATTGGTCAGAACCACTCAGGAAGTGCCCTTCGCACCGTCTGCTGGCCATGAGAAGGGGTGAGGATGAAGGATTTCTACGGCTCGCAGTTGAGCCGCTTGAAGATAATGCCCTCGACATACTTGATGCCATTTTTATAAAAGGAAGGAACCGTTCATCTGAAATAGTCTCAAATTCAGTTAAGGATAGCTGGAAACGATTACTCTCTTCTTCTCTGGAAACCGAATTCAGGAATATTTCTAAAGAAAAAGCCGACATAGAGGCTATAAACGTTTTTGCAGAGAACCTGCGCCAGCTTCTGCTTGGCTCTCCTCTGGGAGAAATGAATGTTCTGGCTATTGATCCGGGATTCAGAACAGGATGCAAGGTCGTATGTCTCGACAGACAGGGCAATTTCATTCATAATGAGACCATTTATCCACATCCGCCGCAAAATGAAACCGCGATGTCGATTAAGAAAATTCTTTCGCTTGTTAATGCCTATAAGATTGAAGCAATAGCCATTGGTAACGGAACAGCAAGCCGGGAAACAGAGGAGTTTATTAAGTGGGTCAAGTTCGAGAATGATATTCAGGTTTTTGTGGTAAGCGAAGCAGGTGCATCTATATACTCAGCATCGAAGACTGCCAGGGAGGAATTTCCTGAGTATGATGTAACGGTTCGCGGTGCGATATCGATCGGCAGAAGACTTATGGATCCGCTTGCTGAACTGGTAAAGATAGATCCTAAATCAATAGGAGTGGGTCAGTACCAGCATGATGTGGATCAGCAAAAACTTCAGAAATCTCTTGATGATGTAGTTATGAGCTGCGTGAACGCAGTGGGTGTGGAGGTCAACACAGCAAGCAAGCATCTCCTGACATATATTTCAGGTCTGGGGCCGCAGCTTGCCCAGAACATAGTTGATTACAGAACCGAAAATGGTCCGTTCAGATCGCGGAAGGAGCTTCTTAAAGTAAAGAGGATGGGCGATAAGGCATTCGAGCAGAGTGCAGGATTCCTAAGGATCAGGAATGCTGATAATCCTCTTGATTCCAGCGCAGTACACCCTGAGAGCTATCATGTTGTGGAAAAGATGTCAAAGGATCTTGGCTGCGATGTGAAGGAACTCATAATCAATGAGAATAAGCGCAAAGAGATTAAACTCGAAAAATATGTTTCGCCTGTAACCGGACTTCCGACTTTAAAGGATATAGTCCAGGAGCTTGCAAAACCCGGCCGCGACCCAAGATCAAAAATCAAGGCATTCAGCTTTGCCGATATTCACACTCTTGAGGATGTTCAGGAAGGGATGGTTGTTCCGGGAATTGTTACCAATATTACCAAGTTCGGAGCATTTGTGGATATTGGGATCAAGCAGGATGGACTGGTTCATGTCTCAAATCTCACACGGACATATGTATCGGATCCTTCAACAGTTGTAAAGCTCCATCAGCATGTGATGGTAAAGGTAATTGCTGTCGACATCGAGAGAAAACGCGTTCAGCTTTCAATGAAAGACGTAGACCAGAAGAAATCCAACGAATAAAAAAGAGGCTGTATCAAAAGTTGGATTTTTTACCCCCAAGCCCCCCAAGGGGGGTGTAAAACTATCTGATATTCAATAAGTCCCCCCTGGGGGATTTAGGGGTGGATATTTAAGAAGGACCTATTGGGACTGCCTCTTTTTAAATCTAATTATTGTCGTCAATCAGCGTGTCTGGGCATCATGCTTTTGTCTTCTGATGTCCCTGTTTGCACGATTCTGCTCCCTTTTTAAAAATCTCTTTTCCTCAGGGGTAACCGTTCCGTCCTTTTTAGCCATTCTCTTTTCAATTTCAATCCTCCGCTGCTCTCTTTCAAGCCGGGCTGTCTCTGTCTTGGTAAGTTCTTTATTCTCAACTCCCTGTCCAATCCTGACCTGCTGTTTTACCTGTCTGGAAGTAACTGCCGGGGTAGCTGTTTGTGCATTAATCTGAATCGCCGATGCAATAAAAAGAGCTGCTGAAATAATAACTATCTTTTTCATACTGTATTTTTTTGGTTTCTTATCTCTTTGATAAGGAAATCATAAAAAGGTTTAATCAGCAGTAATTTTTTTCCAATTATTTCTATCTATTTCTATCTATTTCTATCTATTTCAATTCATATCAATACATCCTCTGATCTGCATTTGGCCTTGGCTTCATAACCGGCTTATTTGGCAGTTTTACATTGCGCATGGCAGCATTATAAACGAATGATGCAGTAATAATGGCATTCTGTTTAAGGTCAGCCATAACAAGTCTTTCATAAGTATCCATCACAGTGTGATAGCCTCGGTCATATTCAATTTCGTCCTGAATAAACTGGAACCCTGGCAAACCATATCGATCGAAGGAAAGATGATCTGTCCCTGAGGTATTCCTCATGGTAATAGTCGAGCATCCCATATCTGCGAAAGGCTTGAGCCACTCTTCAAAAATTGGCTTAACAAGTTCATTTTCCTGCAGATAGATTCCTCTGTATTTGCCTGAGCCATTGTCCATATTAAAATATCCTGCGAATTTATCAAAGTCGGGTTTATGCTCCCTGGTTTTAGGATCGACCAGGTATTTCTCCACATAGCCTGAAGAGCCAAACAGACCCTGTTCTTCACCGCCCCAGAGGGCTACCCTTATTGTTCTTCGTGGTGCAACATCAAGATTTTTAAGGATCCTCATTGCTTCCATCATAACAATGCAACCTGAAGCATTATCTGCCGCTCCTGTACCACCGTTCCATGAATCAATGTGTGCTCCCAGAAGAACAACTTCGTTTTTAAGAAGCTTATCACTTCCGGGAATTTCACCGATAACATTATAAACAGTCGGACTGTCAAAGAATTTATTCTGAATTTCAATCTCCATTGTAACAGGTACATTATGCTGGATAAGCCTTACCATCCGTCCATGATCCTCAATAGGAAGATTCAGTTCGGCAATCGGTTCTTTATCGCCCGATTTATAGTTGGCACCGTTTGATCTTGGAACATTGAACGTTCCTGAGTTATTTAAAATAACTGCAACTCCTTCAGTCTTAATAAAATCTGAAATTTTTGTCCGGAGCGCCCTCTGTGCCATCATTGCAGCACGGTCGAAAGGAGGCCTTCTTGAATTGTTGCCGGATGTTGCCATTGAAAGATCTTTGAGCTGTGCATCAGTATATCGCGATGCAAGAGGATCAAAACTAACATCGTAAGTTGCAGTAGACGGCATTAGTACTATTTTGCCTGAAAGTTTTCCTTTAAATTTGTCGAGGTCGCCTTCAGCTTTAACGTCAAGATAAACGACATCGCTTTTAATGAGACCATTCGTGCTACCTGTCCATGCTACCGGATTACAGGCAAAATTGGCATAGTATGGAGCAGTGAGTGCAGCATAAGTTTTCAGATTATCCCAGCCGCCACGAGTGAAATCTTTGGCAGCCTCGATTCTTACATTCTGGAAGCCAAGCTCCTCCATTTTCTTTTTTGCCCATTCGTTTCCACTGAGGTACCCTGTTGAAGCTGTAAGCCTGGGACCAACAAAATCTGTCAGCCAGAAAGCCAGTTCCTCTATTCCTGAGTTTTTCATTCCTTCCTGCTTGATTTTATAAATCATGGCAAGGTCAACATTTTCACTCTGCGACAATAACCATGTCGGCATAATGAAAAGCATTAATAAAGCGATTGAGATTTTCCTGATTTTCATGANGTTTTATTTAGGTTTTGTTTCATATGATTCAAATGTATATAAAATTGAAACCTGATATCTGCATAGGATAATATGATTTAACATTAATTAACTTTGCGTTCGGATTGGATACGGAATATAACTCTGACTTTTGACTTTTAACTTTTGACTTTTGACTTTCGACTTTTGACTTTTATTTAACCACGGAGTAACACAGGGTTTTAAACTGAATTACACTTTTTACTGTTTACTTTTTTATGATTTATCCTGAAAATTTCGAAAATAAGATAGGTTTTGACCGCATAAGGACTCTGTTAAAGGAACGTTGTCTCAGTCCCATGGGACTTGAAAAAGTTGATAGTATAAGATTCCTTGATGATTTTGATAAGTTATCTCAAGCTTTATCGGCAACCGCTGAATTTCAGCAGGTACTGATATTTGAAGTCCAGTTTCCATCAGATCATTACTATAAGATATCGGATTGCCTTAACAAAATAAGGATTGAGGGCACATTTCCTGAAGTACAGGAGGTGTTCGATCTTAAGCGATCACTTGAGACTGTTAAGACCATCCTCAATTTCTTCAGAAGCAAAGAGGCTTCAAAATATCCGGTTCTTCAGTCGATGAGTAGTTCTGTAAAGTCATACCCGTACGTTCTGGATGCAGCTGACAGGATCATTGATA
>JGI20214J51088_10000956_pt1 | contig 19635 bp, 14 predicted proteins | sample WetSurMetagenome_FD_51088 | JGI IMG/M metagenome (IMG submission 51088) | reverse complement strand
ACAGCTACTATTCCTGTATATATATCTTCCGTTGTTGAAAATGCGACTCCCTCTTTACTGGCAATGACTTATAATCTGACTCTGGCCAATGTAGTTCCGGCAACATCTGCTTTTACGGTTCGGGTTAATTCAGTGACCAGAACTGTTACTAATGTTGCTATTTCAGGAACAAAAGTTCAGTTGACCCTGGCAAGTCCTGTTGTCTCTGGAAATGTGGTGACTGTCTCTTATACCAAACCCTCCACAAATCCGTTGCAGACAGCCTCTGTTGGAACTGCCGCAGATGTCAGCAATCTGCAGGTAACCAATAATTGCATAAATGTTGCACCTACTGCAGTAATAACTTCGCCGGGCAATAACAGTTCATTTACATCCTTATCCAGTATTACTATCACTGTCAATGCCGCAGATGCAGATGGTTCTGTCAGTAAAGTAGAAATCTACAATGGAAGTACAAAGATTGCCGAAAAAACATCTGCTCCTTTTTCATTTACCTGGGCTAATGTCGCATTGGGTACTTATTCTTTAACAGCTGTTGCTACTGATAACCTAAACTCAAAGACTTCTTCATCTCCTATCTCAATTTCTGTAACTAATGGGACTCCAATTGCAAATAAAAGTCCGTTGGTCTCAATTTCTAATCCACGGAAGGGAGACAAATACGTAAATCCGGCTACTGTAACTTTCGATGCTGTTGCTTCTGATCCGGATGGCACCATAAGCAAAGTTGCATTCTATAACGGGTCTGTTAAGCTTTCTGAGTTAACTTCAGCTCCATATTCATACACATGGAAAAATGTGACTGCAGGTAAATATTCAATAATAGCTATCGCAACGGATAACTTGAACGCAACTACTACTTCGTCTCCTATTGAATTTTCAGTTGAAGCAGGTTCAAGATACGATGCTAATTCAGAAATCCTTAGTCTTTATCCAAATCCAAGTGATGGACATTTTTCAATTGAATTGATCAATCCTTTGCAGAATGAGAAGAGTGAAATAATAATATCCGATCTGGCGGGGAAACAGGTTTATCATGGACCCCTGTTAAAAGAAGAGACCATCAAGCATTTTGACTTCTCAAACCTTAAGGCTGGTATTTATGTAATGTTGATCATCGACAAGGAAATTTTTGTCACCAAGAAATTTATCAAATTCTGATCAATTACAGAACTGCTCCTGACAAAACTATAAATTATTTGATATTAAAGTAACTGGCTTATTATAAGGATATTCAAAGTGATTATCCTACCTCATAAATTACTTTCCATTTCTTAATAATTTCTTTAATGCCATTAATCATTAAATGGCAAAAATCAATATCCCTTTATAGAGAAGCTTAATCTAAACTCATTCCTAAAACAAAAGTGGGATAAACATCTGATATTTTCTTCCAGGCTGTCTGGTGATTAATTTCCTGTAACATGAAAATGTTCGGATCCGGCCTTATAAAGCCTGATCGATGTTCAGGTTCTCTTATAATCTGACCGAAATTTTTCTTCAATTACTGCTTTTTATTTACATTTATAACAATTAACAGGATACTTAAATATTATCTTTCTGTACAAAAAACTTTGAAGTACATGTTCTTTATAATTAAGCCCCTTATTATCAGTCTTGTTTAATTGTTTTTGTCGCTCAAATGACTAATGAGGCTATATTATTATGCTTTTTTATGAAAGTGGGATAATGATCCATTTGGAACAAACAATTGTTACAATTAGTATGTTATAGAAGAAGTAATACGATCTGTGTACAGTTGCCGGGAACCGGCAACATTCAACTATTTAAAACAATAATTTATGATGAAAGATTTTGAATTTTATAATCCGGTAAGGATTTTTTTTGGTAAGGATCAGCTTGATAAAATTAAGTCTCAAATTTCCAGGGAAGAAAAAGTATTGATTCTTTATGGGAGCGGGAGTATTTTTAGAAACGGCATCTACAACAATATTAAGGAAGAGCTGAAAGATTATGAAATATTTGAGTTCGGAGGTATCGAACCCAATCCATCTTATGAAACAGCAATGAAAGCTGTAAAGATTATAAAAGAAAATAAAATAAATTTTCTGCTGGCTGTTGGAGGAGGGTCAGTAATAGATGCCACCAAGTTTATTGCTGCCGCGGTATTCTATGATGGAGTTGACCCGTGGAATATTCTTTTAAAAGGAGAGACAGTAAAAAAATCAATGCCTCTGGGTGTTATTCTTACCCTGCCTGCAACCGGTACAGAGATGAATATGAATTCTGTGATGACCCGAAAGTCAACTCAGGATAAGCTCGCATTCAGCACTCCTTTTTCGTATCCAAGGTTTTCTTTCCTTTTGCCGGAAGCTGCAGGCTCGCTTCCAAAGAGGCAGGTTGCAAATGGGATAGTGGATGCATTCGTTCATGTAATTGAACAATATCTCACATACCCGGTAAATGCCCCGTTACAGGATCGTTTTGCAGAGGCTATACTGCTTACCTTAATTGAAGAAGGTCCTAAGGTTTATTCAAATCCTGCTGATTATGATGCTATGGCAAACCTTATGTGGTGTGCCACAATGGCTCTTAACGGACTTATTCAGTGCGGTGTTCCCGGGGACTGGTCTGTTCATTCAATTGGTCACGAGCTGACGGCTCTTCATGATATTGATCATGCCAGAACCCTGGCGATAGTGCTTCCCGGATTGTGGACTGTATTGAAGAATGAAAAAAGAGAAAAGTTGTTACAGTATGGCGAACGAGTCTGGAAGATATCAGGTGGTACTGAAGATGAAAGGATTACTAAAACCATTGATAAAACGGTTGAATTCTTTGAATCTCTTGATATTAAAACAAGGTTAAGCGATTATGGCGTTAAACAGGACACAATAGATAAAATTGTCAGTCGCCTGGAAAACAGGGGAATGATTTTATTTGGCGACAGACAACTCGTAACTCCGGTCATTGTTCGAAAGATTCTTGAATGTCAGAAAAACTGATACTCAAACTGTAAAGCAGAAATTTTTCCGTATATGAAAAGCAATCTAGTCAAATGGGAATATTAACTCATATAGTTATAATAAGTGCTTTATTTTTAAATGTGATATCACAAAGCGATGTGGATATTGCAAAAGGTAAGATTGACAGAAGATCCATTGTTGAACGTCATAAAATTGTCACTACCAATACCGATCCAAAAAGCCCTGCACAGGTTGGAAATGGTGAGTTTGCTTTTGGAGTTGATATTACAGGTCTCCAGACATTTGTGCCATTTAACACCTTATCCCAATGGAGCTGGCACAGCTTTCCTATGCCTGAAGGACAAAACATAGAAGATTTCAGGGGGGCCACTCTAAAGACTCACAATCGTATGATTAAATATAATATACCCAATAATGATCAGGCTGAATTATCTGATTGGCTGGCAGGAAATCCCCACCGATTTAATCTGGGTCGGGTGGGATTTCTTCTTTTAAAACAGGATGGATCAATTGCCACAATGGATGACCTGAAGAATACCAGGCAGGAGATTGATATGTGGAATGGCATTATTTACAGTTATTTTGAACTGGGAGGGAAACAGGTAAAGGTAAAAACGGCCTGTCATCCGTCATTTGATGCAATTGGAGTTTCTGTTAAATCCGATTTGATAAGATCCGGACAGATCAGGATTTTTTTCGATTTCCCTTATGCTGATAAACGAGATCAGGCAATTTATGTTGGCAATTATAATAAAGGTGAGGCTCATTTTTCAAAGATTGAAGAGCAAAACGAAAATTCGGTTGTTATATCCAGAAAGATGGATGATTCAAAATATTTCGTACTGATCAACTGGACATCAAAAGGACATCTCTTATCCGGTGATACCATATCATCTAAGCATAGGTTCTATCTGGATCCGTCAAAAACAAGCGAAATTTCCTTTACCTGTACTTTTTCTCCTGATAAAAATATGCAACCATCTCTAACTGCTCATAAGGTTTTTGCTGAAAGCAGCACAAAATGGCCGGAGTTTTGGGAATCGGGTGCTGCTGTCGACATGTCGCAAAGCAAAGATATCAGGTGGAAAGAGCTTGAAAGAAGGATAGTATTGTCGCAATATTTAATGAAAGTAAATGAAGCTGGTTCATATCCTCCTCAGGAATCCGGATTGGTAAATAATGGATGGTATGGTCGTTATCATTTCGAGATGATCTGGTGGCATGGTGTACATTACGCATTGTGGGGCAGATGGCCGTTATTGGAAAAAAGCATGCATGTATACAGAGACTTCCTGCCAACATCCATAGCACGGGCAGATGAACAAGGATATAAAGGTGCAAGATGGCCAAAATGCACAGCTAACTTTGATCGTGACTGGCCCCATGAAATTCATGCTCTGCTTGTCTGGCAACAACCACATCCTATATATTTTGCTGAACTGGATTATCGTCTTCATCCTTCGCAGGCAACATTGAAGAAATGGAGCGACATTGTATTTGAAACAGCAAATTTTATGGCAGATTTTGCCTTTTACGAAAAATCCGCCGATCGCTATATTTTAGGACCTCCTCTATTTATTATGTCTGAAAATACTAAACCGGAAAACACAGTTAATCCGGCTTTTGAACTCAGTTACTGGCGATTTGGATTACGTACTGCCCAGATATGGAGGGAGCGTCTTGGATTAAGAAGAGATCAGAAATGGGATGATGTACTTAAAAAACTAGCACCTTTGCCACAAGCCAATGGATTGTATATAACCCACGATAATATTGAAAACATGTGGACAAAGTTTACCTTCGAACATCCCGGACTTATAGGAACTTTCGGAATGCTTCCGGGCGATGGAGTAGATACTGTTATTCTCAAAAATACATTAAATAAAGTGATATCAACGTGGGATCTTAACCGGACATGGGGCTGGGACTTCCCCATGATTGCCATGGCTGCTGCCCGGACTGGAAATCCTGAATCAGCAATTAACATGCTATTACATAGTTCTCCAGGTTTCCAGTTTGACGAACATGGATTAGCCACAGGCGGACCTTTTCCCTATTTCCCGTCTAATGGGGCTCTGTTGACCGCAGTGGCTATGATGGCTGCAGGCTGGGATGGAGCACCCGACAGGCAAACCCCAGGTTTCCCGGATAACGGACAATGGGTAGTTAGGTGGGAGGGATTCAGGAAGTTATTATGATTGAAAATTATACCAGGATTCGGCTTATCTTTTTAACGGTCTCCTGAATCATATCGTACGCCAGGAAGAAATAAAGCGGTAAATCAGAAGAACTCTCTAATCATAGTTTAATTTCCACAACTTCATAATCTTCAACTATCGGAAGAATAAAGGAAATTGAATTCTCTTTTCCTTTATANTTTAAATTCTTATCAAGACAGAGTGCTTTAAGGNTTCTTACTTTTTCAGTTAGAGTAAGATCGATCCTGATGTTTGAACANGGAATGATTTTTTGAATTGGTCTTTTCATCTCGGATGTGAAATTTATAAAATAGAGGAAAAGAGAATTTCCTTTTNTTCTCATACTCACTTCAATAGATGACGGAGCATTTTCCAACCTTACAANTGGCTTACTGAATTCATTGANAANATTGAAAAGGATATTGTAATATTCAGGGAAATGAAATTTATAAAGGGAACCACCAAATGTACCGGCAAAATANATTGATTTCCCTTTTCCATATGCATTTTCAATCATAAAAGGNAATTCTGATACTTTCGGACTTCCTGAATAACTTCCCGGCAGAGGGGTTACAGAAAAACAGAGGGATACTTGCCTTAGCTTTTAATTTTAAACCATATGTCGGCGCATTAAGGTATCTGTTACTGATTCCTTCAAGAGAAAAGTGCTTATCTTCTCCGGGGGAGAGATAATCCCAGTTAAGAGGGCCGAAGATATCTCCAGAATTCTCTATTCCAAAAACATCCTGAAGCTCAAAATAGTCTAGTTTTTTCCCGTTTTCATTATAATGAGATGTTTCAAAGGTTGAGATTATGTTTCCTCCTTTTTTTACGAAGCTTCTTATATTATCGGCTTCTTCTTTACTAAGACAGGTAGTATTCGGTAAAATAATCAAGTCATATTTGTTAAGATCATTATTAAGGGACTCTTCATCAAGAACATCAAAAGGTAAGTGTCCCCTCACCAGTCCATCATAGAATCCATAAAATTCTTCAGCCGTATTTCCTGCTTTTTCTGCTTTCATTTCTTTAGTAAAGTCAGTGAGGGGAACAGAGGAACCACTGTAATAATTACCAGCTTCCTGCGGCCACAGGAGAGCTATTTTTGCAAGAGATTCCGTTTTGAAAAACGGATCCGGATTCTCTTTTATAAATCTGTTATATTTTCTTATAACATCCATTTCTCTTCTATGAAGATTGGGGTCTTGAGTTATGGCAAGCCAGACATTTGCCTGGTGAGTGATCGTCTGGCTGTAAAGAATGCTTATTTCTCCCTGCGGGAGAGTTGAAAATGCCCAGGGTCCCTGTTTTGCTGCATCAAAAACTACTGTTGGCTTTCCTCCAGCCTGTGTTTCCAGTAACTTTGCCACTGCCCCTGGTTTATAAATTGGTTCTGACAGCTCTCCATACAAAAAACCTCCCTCCGCACCCAGTATATCGGTCTCTTTAATAATTTTCCTGTTGTCTCTTCCTGTGGGCCAGGAAGGACCAAGAGTATTCCCGTTCATATAGAGGAGAATATGGGGATTAATATCCTTTAGAATTTTATTAGAATCCTTTAAAAAATTCACAATGCTGTCAGATTGAAACTCTATTATTTCTTGCCATTCCAGCCTGTCACGCTTCGATGATAGTACTGTCTTCGAGGGCAGATCTTTCAGGTATTTTTCACGGAACAATTTTTTGCAGGATTCACAATAGCAGGTTCTGGAAAAAAATATCGGACCATCATAGAAAACGCCATCAATTTCATAGGAAGCCAGCTTTCTCAGTGTTTGAAACACCTCTTCCCTCCATAGGCTATTTATGCAGAATGAGGAATCAACGATATACACATCCTCAATAGATTTTCCATCATCCTGAATTTGCTGCCAGTCGCGATGCTGGTGCGCATAAGAGGCAACTATTGCATGCACATTATAGTAAATGACTACTTTAATATTATTTTTTTTGGCCTTATCCAGATAATCATTCAGAGAAGCGAAGTTGACTGTTTTTCCATCGAAAAGCTTATGGTCATCAAGAAATGATGTGCCAGGAGATGTGTCAGTAAATCTTGTAACATGCTCCATGTTGGCCCCTAAATCTCTTAATAATTCAAACTTTTCATCAAATTCATACCCTTCTTCCAGCTCGACAATCCTCAGAGGTTCCATCTCCCACCATTTCTCTTCTGATATTTTGCTCATTGCATCATCAGGAATTCCTTCCAGGCTTCCCGTGCTGTATCGGCTATCTGAAGCAATACTGAACTTATCATCTGAAACTTGTTTCGCCGGAGTAATAAATAATGAACCTGGCAGAAGTGTCAGTCCTGCAGCCATGATACCGGTCTTTCCGACAAATGATCTGCGGTTGATGTTCTTTGAATTCTCTTTCATAACATGTAATTAAAAATGTGGATCATGTTCTGTCTCATCAGGAAATAAGTAGAATTATCAGTAAGCCTTTGATCTTTTCAAATGTATGATTTAATTCGATTTTATATTATTATTAAAACTTGAAATTAATTGTAATTAGTCGGGTTGTCAATACTTTGCCGACAATAAATCTCAGTATAAAAATAAAGTTAAATATTTATGAGGTACAATTAAATGAGTCTGTAATACTAATTCGGATTAAGCTCTTTATCAGAGTTTCAACAGAATAAGAGAGGTTGTCTTAAGAGTCCTTTATAAACGCAAAGCACTCAAGATTGTTACAATGAGCACAAAGTTAAAACATTGCTATATAGTTTTTTCAATCGTTGCAGTTATTGGATTTTAACTTTTATTACAGTCTCATCTACTTTTGTAACCTTGAATATTTAAAATTGCAGTCATATTTATCTCCTTTAAATAAAGAAAGTATCCATTACTTAACCAGTCTAAAGCTTATAAGCCTTTTTCAGAAAATCCTTAAGACTTTCCGGTTTTCTTCCAATCAGTTTTTCAAGTGTATTGTCGGGGAAATCAAATTCCCCCTGCGATATAGCGGCACAGAAAGTAGCCATTGCCTGAATGCCTTGTGCCGGTACACCGGCTTTGGTTAATGCTGATGTAAAGGTTTCCGGATCGGGAGCAGCATAATGGATCTGTATTCCGGATAATTCGGTTAATATTGCTGCAACATCAAAAAAACTATAACTTTTATTCACTGAAATTTCATATGTTTTATTTTCATGTCCAGTCCCGGTAAGAACTGCAACACCAGCTGAAGCCATATCAGAACGTGAGGTAAAGGAAGTCTTACCACTTCCCGCCGGAAGGAAGATGACGCCGGAATTCAATACCTGGTCGCCCATGAAACCAGGCACAATATCTGAATAGAGCGCATGTTTCATAATAGTATATACCAGGCCAGATTCTTTAATTAGTTTTTCAGCAAGTATGTGTGCTGAAGCAACAAGTGCTATAGGAGAGGTGTTATCATTGGTTTTACGCTGGAAACTGGTATAAATGACATGACCGACTTTTGCTTCTTTTGCTGCTTTAACAATATTTTCATGTTGTGATCCGCGATTTAAAACGTCACTTCCGGAAATAAAATAGAGCTTATTAACTCCAGTAAAGGCACTTACAAGGGAATCATAATTATTGTAATCACCAATTATAATATTTACTCCTTTTTCTTTAAGCTGACCGGCTTTCGAAAGATCCCTTACCAGAACTGAAACATTTTCAATTCCCTTTTTCCCGGTCAGTTCATTTACTACGGTAGCCCCAAGTTGTCCCGTCGCTCCTGTAATAAGTATTTTTTTCATATTAATAAGTATTTAAAGTTTATTATAATTTGTTGAAACGAATTATTCACAGGTACTATCCGGTGTGCAGGTTTGCCCTTTTATTACTTCAGGTATATTCTCAGGGTTATTTTCCCGCCACCCGGTGAAGGCTTTTTCAAGTGTCTGCAAAAATATTGAAGATTCCTGTGCTCCGCTGATAGCATATTTTCTGTTGAAGACAAAGAATGGAACTCCATGTATGCCTGATTGCCTGGCTTCATATATGTCTTCACGCACCTCATCGATGTAAATTTCATCTTCCAGATCGTGAGAAAGGGTTTCTGATTTTAATCCGGCTTCTTTCCAGATTTCTAACAGGGTCTCGATGTCATCTACATTTCTTCCATCAGTGAAATAAGCCTTTAACAATCTTTCTTTAACCTCATTTTGCCTGCCCTGTTTTTGTGCAAGATGAAGCATGATATGTGCCTTCAGAGTATTGGCTACAATCATTTTATCGAAATTATACACCAGACCAACTTGTTTAGCAGATTGAGAAACCTGTTCATTCATTTGTATTGCTTTCTCAATGTCGACTCCTTTAATCTGAGATAAATACCTGTGAATGTTGATAGAAGTATCAGTTATTAGGTCAGGCTGGAGCTGAAAACTTTTCCAGAGCACATTAACATTATCCTTATCATTAAACTGAATAAGGGCATTTTCAAACTTTCTCTTCCCCAGATAACAAAACGGACACATTATGTCACTCCAGATTTCAACTGTCATTTTATTTTTTGATGTTCTCATATAGTATTGTGAATGAACTTCAATAATTTCATATTTCTTAACCTCTGTATCAGTATATACTCAGAACAACCAAGACCATAGGAAGTTCATACACACTTTTTTTACTCTTTAGTAATTATTAATGACGTCATTGCAAGCGAACCGCCAATAGTTTTGTCATTGAAAAAGCTCACACTTTCATTCTTTTCTTTTAACGCCAACACATAAAGCAGCGGAAGAAAATGTTCGGGTGTAGGAATCGACAGGTTAAATGTTCTGCCCTGCGATTTAAAGTCTATCAGCGATTTATGATCATCATTGAGAATCAGTTTTTTCATTTTCTCTCTGGCTTCAAGGGCCCAGTCAAAACTATATTCACCGGCATTTAATTTGTCCCATGCAATCATTCCCAGATTGTGAACCATGTTTCCGCTTCCGAGTATCAGCACTCCTTTAGATCGCAGAGATGCAAGCTCTTTAGCTAAATCATAATGAAACTGAGGTGGCTGATAGTAATCCAGACTCAGCTGAATTATCGGAATATCGGCTTTTGGATAAAAATGTTTTAAAACACTCCAGCAACCATGATCAAGTCCCCATTTTTCATCCAGCCCAACTACGGTTTTAATTATGATGTGTTTTGTTTCCTTCGCCAGCTCCGGACTCCCCGGTGCAGGATACTGTACATCAAATAATGCTTTGGGAAATCCTCCAAAGTCGTGAATTGTCATTGGTTTTTCCATTGCTGTTACAAAAGTTCCACGAGTTTCCCAATGTGCAGATATACAAATAATTGCAGTTGGTTTTGGTATGGATTTGCCGATTTCCCTCCATACATGAACAAATTCATTATCTTCAATGGCATTCATAGGGCTGCCATGACCAACAAACAGCACAGGCATTTTGTCGGCACTGTTAAATGATTCTGTTGCTTTGTTTATATCGTTTAGTTTCATTAATCCTCCTGTTATTGGTATTACTGACAATAAATACAAAAACTTTTTCCTATTCATTTTATTACTTCATCGGAACTTCCAAAAGTAAAAATTCTGCATCGGTATCAGCTCTAACCGATAACTTATCAATATCCCAGATTCCGAATCCGTCCCTGGATTTCAATTCCTGTTTGTTAATGGTTACATTACCACTCAAAATGAAGGCATAAACACCGTCACCATTAGCTTTCAGGTTGTAATTGGCGCTGAATCCTTTATCAAAACGGCTAAGATGAAACCATGCATTTTGATGTATCCACACTCCTTCATCATCAGGATTTGGAGAAAGAATCTGCTGAAATTTATTATGGCGGTCTTTCAGGTTCAAAGTTATCTGGTCGTAGCGCGGCTTTACATTTTCCCTGTTCGGGAAAACCCATATTTGCAGAAACTTCACAAGGTTATCTTTGTTCTTGTTGTATTCGCTGTGTGTAATTCCGGTTCCCGCACTCATTACCTGTATATCACCGTGCCTGATAACCGAAATATTTCCCATGTTATCCTTGTGTTCCAGATCGCCTTCAAGAGGGATTGAAATGATTTCCATATTGTCATGAGGATGGGTGCCAAAACCCATTCCGGCTGCGACGGTATCATCATTCAATACACGAAGCATCCCGAAATGAACTCTTTCAGGATCATAGTAATCAGCAAAACTGAAGGTATGCCTGCTATGAAGCCAGCCGTGATCTGCATCACCGCGTGTCTCTGATGCGTGTAAAATTGAATTTGCCATGACAATTGTTGTTTTATGCTTGTCTAACTAACTGAACTTCACAACTGATTCTTACCTCTTCACTCACAAGAACACCTCCTGCTTCCAGAGCAGCATTCCAGTTCAGCCCCCAATCACTGCGGTTAATTTTCCCATTAATGGTGAATCCGGCCTTTTCATTTCCCCATGGATCTTTCATCACTCCTCCAAATTCGACGTCTAGCTTTATTTGTTTTTTAATACCCTTGATAATGAGATCACCATATAATGTATAACTTCCATCATTATCAACTTTTTCATAGGTGTTGCCTGTAAATGATATCTGTTTAAAGTTCTCAACATCAAAGAAATCGGGACTCTTTAAATGCTCGTCACGCTTTGCATCACCGGTATTAATCGATGCCGGATTCAACCAGAAATCTATCTCAGAAGTCATAAAATCTTCACCGGTTGTGTAGATGCTTGCATCAAATTCCTTAAACTCACCTTTAACATTGGTAATCATGAGATGCTTAACTTTGAAAGCAATTTCGCTGTGTACCGGGTCTATGGCCCATTTAATTTTGATTGGTTCTTCTTTAGTTTTCATTTCATTTATGATTTAAATCCATAATAATTTTACGATGCAAAGATGCGATCTCCTTGAATTCAGGTGGTAATACTTTTCGGTAAAAGTGTTGTGATTTCAGGAAATGAGCCTGCTCATTTCATTACGAAACTCGGATGGAGTCTGCCCGGATTTCTTTTTGAAAACGGTTGTAAAGTATGATTTTTCGTTGAAGCCCAATTCAAAACCTATTTCAGAAATGGTCTTATCAGTGGAAATTAAAAGGTTTTTTGCTTCGATAAGCTTCCTTGTTTCAAGAATTTCAGAGACACTTTTATGTAAAATATTATGACATATCAGATTCAGGTTTCGGGCAGACATGAATAATTTTTCAGCATAAAATTCCACCCCTTCCGGTCGTCTGAAATTTTCTTCGAGGATAGTTAAGAAATTTTTGAAGGTTATGTTCTGTGTATTTAAGAAGAGTGTTTTATCAATATTAAGCTTCTTTCTTTCAGATTCAATCATAGTAAACAAAGTACTCAGTAAAAGTCTGACCACAGCAAGGTCCGGGTTAGTTTGCTGAACTTCATTGTACATCATTCCACAAAGTGTAATCATCCGGTCAAAGCATTCACCTTTTTGTAACTGGAGATTTGCATGATCATGATAATAAGAATAGAGCTGAAAAGTAGTTTCAGGTATAAACTCACTTCTGAACTCTATTACCCATATATTGAATTTGTCATCTTTAATTCCGGGTATTACCCGATGAACTTTCCCTTTTGTAACAAAACTGATAAAGGGTGAGATGAATTTTTCAGATTTGAAATCGATAAAATGATCCAGTTCACCTTCGATACCGACTATCAATTCTTCAAAGTCATGATTGTGCGGTCTGTCAGGCGATAATGAAATTTTTCTGGCATGCTCAGAGGTAAGGTTAAATATGTTAAAGAGTTGGTTCATTGACACAAAGATACCTTAAAATTGAATGAGCAAACTTAGTTAAGTGCTTATTTTTTTTCTATCCTGGCTGCCCATCCACCACCGTTAGAAAGCTGAATTTTTAGCTTTTCTTCGCATTGATTGAGATCGTTATATATATAAATGAAAGGGCATCATGATTCATCCTTAATCAAAAATATTTCCTATTTTTAGCTGAAATCATTATTTATTTAGAACAAAAACACCAGACTGATGACCAACCTTAGATTTATAAGCCTTATTCTCTTTGTTTTGATATTAAATAGCGTAACGGTTACTCAAGCCCAAAACTGGCCTGGCTGGCGTGGCCCAAATGGAGATGGAACCAGTATAGAAACCAATTTACCCGTTAAGTGGGATTCAAAAACCAATGTACTGTGGAAAATCCCGGTACCAGGGACAGGTTATTCCTCGCCAATTGTCTGGAATGATAAGCTTTTTCTGATTTCAGCGCTAGTTGATACCCATGTGAAAGTTTTGCTTTGTTATAGCTGTAAAAATGGTGCATTATTGTGGCAAAAAACCGTTATCAACAGTCCGTTCGAGCAGAAACATGACAATAACAGTTACGCATCCGGAACACCAGTTACAGATGGTGTCATGATTTATGTGTCGTTTTTAGACGGACAGGAAGTTATAGTTGCAGCATACGATTTTAAGGGAAATCAGATCTGGCTAAAGCGTCCCGGTACATTTGCCAGTCCTCATGGTTACAGCTGTTCCCCGGTTCTGTTCGATGACAAAGTAATTATTAATGGCGATAGTCAGGGGGATTCATTTGTTGCTGCTTTGAATAAAGCAGATGGCCGGATAATCTGGAGAATTTCGCACGATAAACCTGCCCATAGTTTCAGTACACCCATTTTCAGGAAAATGGCCGGAAAAATGCAGATGATTTTTTGCGGGAATAAGGAAATTGCTTCCTATAATCCTACCGATGGTTCACAGTATTGGTTTGTAAATGGTCCTTCAGAGGACTTCTGTTCCAGTCCGGTTTATAATAAAAAGTCTGGATTAGTGCTTGTTAGCAGTGCCTGGCCATTACGTAATCTGGTAGCAATAAGACCCGACGGCAAGGGCGATGTGACTAAAAGTCATGTAGTCTGGCAGTCCCGAAACGGTGCTTATTACGTTCCGTCGCCTGTATGTACTGATGATTATCTTTTTACTACGATGACCAGTGGCCAGGTGAACTGCATTGAGGTAGCTACTGGCAATATTGTGTGGGCAGAAGATCTTGGAATGCAATATTCTTCTCCTGTTCTTGCTAACGGCTTAGTTTATATGCCCAATGACGAAGGTGTGATAACAGTGATTAAACCTGGTCCCAAATTCGAATATATTGCAAAAAATTCCATTGGAGAAAAAATGTATGCGTCACCTGCTATAAGCAACGGAAAAATATATCTGAGAGGCTTTCAACACCTCTTTTGTATTGGCATAAAAGGTGCAATGTAAATCATTTGTGCTCAATTCAAAAACACGCATCTGACATAGAATCTGTTTTGTCAGACTGCTGTTCTGTTTGCGATATAACAATATTTATATTCCAAATAATCAAAACCTATTTTTTAAGAATCTTCAAAGCGTTATCATGGTAAAGCTTCTTGAGGGTAGCATCGCTGAGCCCGATACCATAGAGACACCAGCGTGTATTGGAAACGTCCCATGCATAAAAGTGCTCATCCAATGTTTCAAGTATATGGAATGAATTCCGGTACATTGGCAGACTGTATCCCTGGTCTGTACCCCATACCATTCTGTCGGAGTATTTCTCCATGAACTGTTTTGCAAATCGTGGGATGCTTGCCACATATGCCTCTCTCTGTGAAATATCGGCATATAGGTTCGTATATTTATCGAACAGCTTTCCAAGCTGACCCAGATCATATGTAAGGTTCATAAAGTGGCAGGCAATAAAAGTGGTCCGGTGGTGTTTCCTGACTGCCCGTTCAAGTGTTGCAATTATATCTGAGTGGTTGAGAATATTCTTCTGATTGTCAAGACGATAATAATATGATTCAAACAACAGATCATTGTGGAGATCCATCGGTTCATACATCCATCTCGGATCTCCGATATGAATGTTTATCGGCAATCTGAGGTCTGCAAGTTTTTCAAGAATCTGATCCATTCGCGGGTCGTCGATGTGGATCTGAGCTCCTGAACTGCGCGACAATCCACCACCTTTATCCGTTATTTCACCTACGCCCTTGGCACCCAGTCTGACACATCTTTCCAGTTCTGCAATTGTTGCCGGACCAAAGCCTGGTTTATCATAACCTGTTAAATCAAATCCGCACCAGAGTTCAAAGCGATCGGGATATTTTCCGTAAACAGATACAAATTTATCGAATGCTGCCCCTGTACCGCAAAAGAGAATCGTTTTCTGAACACCTGTCTCTTCCATGTTTTTTATTTGTACCAGGGCAATAGAATCCAGGTTACCTCCCCGTGGAGCATGCATATGCATATCTATCGCAGGATATTTCGCTTTCAGAACAGTAGTTTCAGGAATAACAAAAATTGACTGCGGTTTATAATCCTTCAGAAGCAGGCTGTCCTGTAAACCGGGATCTCTTATCAGTCTTTGTTGGGCTTGTGATAACAACATGATTGATGCAAGAAGTATGGATAAAAGTAAAGCTTTCATATAGTCTTATTTAAACCAAAATTATTTTTAACTGCCAGTACTCTTTTTTAAATCAGTGATATGGGTGGTCTCGTTTTCCATTTTCCCCTGGTAAAATCCGGAAAATCAATTGCTTTGCCTTTGTTTGCAACTGAAGCTTCAGTTATAGGAGAAATCGCACTGCTGGTCACTGAATCATATACATCCCAATCAGGCAACCTGTTTTCGCGAAGTGCTCTTACCAGCCTGTCCCAGTGCATAGGTGTCTGGTTCCCTCCACCTCCATGACCCTGAATTGCTCCACCTTTTCTGGGAGGTGGATTGTAATTTTTAACCACAGGATGTTCATATTCTGTTAGATAAGGTTCTGCAGCTTCCCATTCATGCTCTACCGGACTCATTCCCTCAATATATATCTTTTTTGATGTTGAATCTCCGATATATAATCCTTTAGTTCCCTGGATACGGTAATTTTCCCTTGGATGTGGAGTGCTGGTATCATGAATAAGAGTCATCATTTTCCCATTGACTGTTCTGATCAATGATGCATTATAATTACCAAGAGCAATTTTCTTTTTTGTAAGCGGATGATTTTTATTTTTATAATAAATGGCAGCATAATCGTTAAGCATCCCGCCAAAGGAGCTCATTGAGACCAGATAGTCGATTTTGTCACCATGGTTGATATCCAGTGCAGGCAACATTTTATTCATCGGATGATCAGGATAAAGGTTCCCGTTTCTGTCAATGGAATGTTGCAGGCGCCATGGTTCTTCATCAGGACTGAATTTCACAAACCTCAGGTCATGAATATATCCTGTTTCAGCATGGATAATGTCTCCGAGCATTCCTTTCCGGATCATATTCAGAACGGCAAGCTGACCAAAACCCTCCAATCCGATTGTAGCCCATTTTCCGGTACTTTCATATGTTTCAACTATTTGCCATGCATTATCGATAGTCAGAACTATTGGAACTTCCGAGACACAATGTTTATCATTCTTCATAGCAGCTAGGCAAACAGGAGTGTGCCATTCCCATGATGTGGAACAGATAACAGCATCAAGTTTTTCTGTTTCGCATAACCTTTTAAAATCTGTAACTCCCTTGTCGTACAGATGGGGTGTTGGCAAACCTGCTTCTTCTATCCATTTTTTTGCCTGTTGAAGACGTTTTGGAATGACCTCACATATAGCAGGCACTTCAATTCCCTCAATGCCCAAAGCTGCATTAAGATGATATGAGCCTCTTCCGCCAATTCCAACAAATCCAAGCCTTAGTGGTCTGTTTATAGTTTGGTTTTGTATTAATTCTGCCTGTGGGAAGCTGATGCCTGACAAAACAGCTGCTCCTCCGACAGCGGCGGTTGTGGAAAGCTTTACAAATTTTCTTCGGGTATAGTATATTTTATTCATGATTCTATCATTTATATTACTGGTAACTAAAGATTTAAACTAAATTAATCCGTGGCCTGGTTTTCCATTTTCCTTTTGTGAAATCGGGAAAATCAATTGCCTGGGATTTATTTGCCACTGACGCACATGACAATGGAACGATAGCACTGCTTGTTACAGAATCATAAACATCCCAGTCGGGCAGCCGGTTTTCACGAAGTGCTCTCACTAACCGGTCCCAGTTCTGGGGTGTCTGGGTCCCCCCTCCACCATGTCCCTGAATGACACCTCCTTTTCTGATAGGAGGCTTATAATTTAATGTTACAGGATGGGCATATTCCTTTAAATATTTATCTGCAGGTTCCCATTCATGTTCTGTGGGACTTATCCCTTCAAGATAAATCCTTTTTCCATTAGAGAGATAGACACCCTTTGTTCCCTGGACACGATAATCTTCTCTTGGATGAGGAGTGCTTGTGTCATGAATGATAGTCATCATCTTTCCGTTGACAGTCCTCAAAATAGAAGCATTATAATCACCCAGTGATACTTTGGCTTTTGCATAAAGAGAATCTTTACCATAATTTAGAGATGCGTAATTATTAAGCATAACCGAGTTGGAACTCATCGACTGAATATAGTCGAACCTGTCACCATGATTAATATCAAGAGCCGGAAGCATGCTTGCCATCGGATGATCAGGATAAAGATTCCCGTTTCTGTTCAAAGAATGTTGTAGTCTCCATGGTTCCTCCTCAGGAGTAAATTTGACCATCCTGAGGTCATGAATATATCCGGTTTCAGCATGGACAATATCCCCGAACAATCCTTTCTGAATCATATTTAAAATTGGAAGGTTATAAAAAAATTCCAATCCCAAAGTTGCCCATTTACCAGTACTTTCATATGTTTCCACGATTTCCCAGGCTTCATCAAGGGTTATACAGATGGGAACTTCAGTGACAGCATGTTTGTTGTTTTTCATTGCGGCAACACATACAGGTGTATGGTATTCCCAGGGTGTGCAACAGATTACAGCATCAAGATCTTCTGTTTCGCAAAGCCTTTTAAAATCTTCAGGTCCCCGGTCATAAAGTCTTGGGGTCGGTAGTCCGGCTGCTTCAATCCATCTTTTTGCCTGGTACAGGCGAACAGGTTTAAGTTCACAAATGGCAGGTACTTCAATGCCTTCAATGCCCAGAGCTGCATTAAGATGATAAGAACCACGCCCACCGATTCCAATGAATCCAAGCCGCAGGTTTTTACTACCGGTCTGATTTTGTGAAGAAGGTCTTCCCAGATTACTATTCCTGAATGAATCTGCGTCATCAATGGTGCCGCTTGTGGAAAGTTTAACAAAATTTCTGCGATCAAACTTTTTGTTCATAATAGTATTTTTATATCTGTAATATAATAAAGTTTATTGTATTCCACAAAAAATCATCAGATATAACTTATCAGCCGGTAATTCAGTTAACATAAATTAATCAGCTGGTCTTTAATCCACAGCAAAGTTTGATATAAGAGTCAAGTAACCAGGAATAACTATTCATATAATTTAAGAATAAAAAAACATTTAATTTTTGTTTATCTGCCATAAACAGGGTATAAAAAATACCATGTTTGGGTTATTGCCGGCTGTTGGTTCACCAGGTACTTTTATAAGGCCGGTTTACGTTTAGGCGGCTTAATGACAAAATGGAATCAATACCTAAAAAAATATAAATATGAAATCATATGCCTTATGCCCTGTTTCTGATAAAAAGATAAACGAGCGGATTGCCCGCATCAATGGAGTTTTTACTGTACTTTTACTTATAGTTTTTGGATTGACTCAAAGCATAGTCCCAATTGTCTTTCTTGCTATTGACTTTTTAATCAGGGCTTCTGATTATTCGAAATACAGTCTTATCGGAATCTCATCAAAAAGTATTGTAAGGTATTTTGGACTCAATGAATACATTATCAATGCCGGGCCAAAAATATTCGCAGCGCGGTTAGGATTTATATTTAGCAGCCTTATACTCATTTCTTCCACCTTCAATGCCTTTCTTCCTGCTTTAGCACTGGCTACAGTTTTAGGATTGTTTTCTTTTCTCGAAGCTACATTTGGTTTATGTGTTGCATGTGAAATATACCCCTTTGTATACAGATTGTTTTACAAGGTTAAATTTCAGTAATTTATTACATGGTTTTTTTAATCCCCATAGGTTTTGTGAACTTCCAAAAGGAATAAAGAGGTCGTAATGACCTCTTTTCCTGTTTTCAGATATAGAATAGACAAATCTGAAAAAGAGGCTTTCAACTTTCATTTAAGGGTATGTTCCGGAGTTAACTTACTGGTTTATATATTTTGTTCTGTCTTTTTAACTCATCTTCTGAATGTCTGTCCCTAAGGATTGCAAAATGAGTGAATTATATAAATTTGATAAAGAATAGTGTAACGATTCACCAGAATTTTCAACCTACCTTTGTATTAGTGTTTTTAACAACTAACGAATAATGTCCAAATTACTTTTTATTGACAGTTTTGCTTTGATTAAACTTTGGGCTGTAGGGTTTTTTGGGTTACATATAAACGGAATGATACACATACTACCAGCATTAGCAACCTTTGCTTTATTGCTGGGTATTCTCTGCAATAAATTATTACTGGTAAGAATAAAATAATAAATAGAAAAAATGAGCACAAGAAGAGAAACAAGAACAATTTATTATCTGGTTGCA
>JGI20214J51088_10000955_pt1 | contig 19638 bp, 16 predicted proteins | sample WetSurMetagenome_FD_51088 | JGI IMG/M metagenome (IMG submission 51088) | reverse complement strand
GGGAGCACGAAAAGCGATGTACCTGAAGAGCCCGGTGCGAAAAATCCGCACGCCGGGATCTGTGGCGGGGCTGACGAGCAATCGTCAGTCCTACGCTACCGGACGCTATCATCCCCCTCAACCGAATCAACCTTAACCAACATTATCCATCAAAGGAGACGCAATGAAATCATTAACGCAAGCAATCCTTATAACGGCAATGGCGGTCGCGAGCCTGACGCTCTTGGCCGGGTGCGCATCGCGGCCGGGCAATTCGGAAATCGAGGAGGCGGTAAAAGCCTCATTGCGTGACAATGTTCCAATCTCGTGGGTTGGAAACCTGATGGGCGGGAAAAACGCCCGGATAGGAACGATTGAAATTAAAGAACGGGGTACGTTCAACAAGGACGGAAAATACTGGCCCGTAAAAATCCGGGTGGTCGGCAGCGCGGAATTAAACGACCCGTTTAACCAGGGAAAAGTAAGTCGATTCGACCAGGTGGCCGAATTCAGATTCAGCAAAGACGACTATGGAAAATGGCACGCGAGCCTCACAGGAGGCATGTTTCAATAGGATATAAAACTTGGTCCAGCCGCCGAAAGCTTTTGAGCCGCGGCCTGCGCGACAAAGGAGATTTACATGGCAATCGTGATAAGAAACGAACTTGAAAAAGACTTTCGCGCGGTCGAGGAAGTAACGCGGGAGGCGTGTGGTGGGGAACATAATGTACACGCGGGCGTGGCTTGTCGGCGGCGCGCTCATCAAGCATTCGGCGGCCCCGTCGCGGCCAGCATGGGGATACGAGGGATTACAACATCTGCGACGCCAACGGCGAATACCCGTACGGCATGCTCGCCCTGGAATTGGAAAAAGGCGCGTTTGACGGCCCTGAGCGGAAATTCAGATACAGCGACGTGTACAACCTGGACGAAAAAGAGGCCGAGCGTTTTGACGGAAATTTTGAAAGGAAAGAAAAGGGCCGCAAACCGTCACAGGACGTTTTTTCGATAGCCATACGAGCGTATATCAAGTGATTCGCGCCCGCGAATCGTATTGCAACGATTACGGATGTTCCGGCAGCACGGCAATGGCGCGCCCGGCCTCAAAAGCCTATCAGCCCCTCGCCTGTCCAGCCCCGTGCCTTATGATGGCACCTTCTATCATGTAAATCACATCCTCGGCGATGTTGGTGGCGTGGTCGGCGATGCGTTCGAGGTGGCGCGTTATGGAGAGGACATGGAGATAATCGTCCATCTTGCCCGGTTCCTTTAGTATGCCGCCCTTCACGCGGTCGAACATCTCGCGGTACAGCGCGTCCACTTCGTCGTCGGAGGCGCAGACCGCGCGGGCGAGCTTCGGGTCGAGGTTGATGAGCGCGTCGAGGCAGTTCTTCACCATGAGCCGCGCCTTTTCCATCATGACGGTAAAATTCGAGGAGAACACGAAGTCGGGCTCCTTGGCGAGCGCGAGCGAGCGTTCCGCGATGTTCACCGTGAGGTCGCCGATGCGTTCGAGATCGTTGTTTATCTTGAGCACCGCCACGATGAAGCGAAGGTCGGTGGCCACGGGCTGGTGCAATGCGAGCACCTTGAGGCACTCCTCCTCCACCTCTATTTCCATGATGTCGATGGCCTTGTCCATGTCCACTACCTTGCCGGCCAGGTCGGCGTCGCGTTTTTCCACCGACCGCACCGCGCGCTCCATGTTTTCCTCCACCATGGTGGAAAGCCGGAGGATTTTCTTCTTGAGGTTGTCGATTTCCTTTTGCAAATGAACGGCCATGACGGCTCTCCTATTTGCTAGTCTGTTTTGTCATTAAAACTCACCGCAGAGACGCGGAGAAGAGAAAACCAACCAGAGTTTTTACGTATTGTCTTTTTGTATCCTAAAAAACCATTTATATCTTCTCTGTTTTTTCTCTTTGCGCTTTCTGCGTCTCTGCGGTGATATGTTTTCCTACTTACCAAGCGGCAGGGCGATGGTGAACGTGCTGCCCTCGCCCACCGTGCTTTCGGCCCATACGCGCCCGCCGTGCGCCAGCACGATGTGTTTGACTATGGAGAGTCCCAGTCCCGTGCCGCCGAGCTTGCGGCTGCGGGCCTTGTCGACCCGGTAGAAGCGTTCGAATATGCGCTCCAGGTGCTCGGCCGGTATGCCGATACCCTGATCGCGCACCGATATCCGCGCCTCGCCGTCAACGGCTTCTCCCCGTATCCATATAGTCTTCTTGTCTTCGCTGTAATTGACGGCGTTGTCGACGAGGTTCACCACCGCCTGTTCGAGGAGCGTCTTGTCCATCGAAAGCGTAATCGCCTTGTCGCACAAGAACTCGAGCCCGATGTCCTTTTCCAGCGCCTTGTGGCGGCAGGTGTCGACCGCCGAAATGAGGACGTCGTTCAAGGCGCCGGGTTCGAGATCCACGGTCCTGTTCTCGGCGTCGCGCTCGATGCGAGACAGCGAGAGCAAATCCTTCACGATGGAGTTGATGCGATCCACCTGGCTCGCGATGACCGAAAGAAAGCGCAACGCTTCTTCGCGGTTGGCGAGGGCGCCCGTTTGCAGCGTTTCCACGTACCCCTTTACCGACGTGAGCGGCGTGCGCAACTCGTGCGACACGTTGGCGACGAAATCCTTGCGGATGTCTTCCAGCTTTTTTATCCTGGTGATGTCGTTCACCACCATGAGCGCGCCTATCGCCTTTCCCTTGTCGTCGCGAAGCGCGCTGCCATGTAGTTGCAGGAACAGCTCGTCGTCCTTTTTACCGTTGACGTGCCGCACCGGCAGCAGCAACTCGCATTCGGTTGGGCCCTGCGACGCGAGCGTGGAGGCGAGGAAGTCCTGGACTTCTATGTTGCGCAGCACTTCGCCGATGAGTTTTCCCTTGCCGTGCTCGCGGTCTATGGAGAACAGCGAGGCCGCCGCGTTGTTGATGGTGATGACGCGTTCGTCCGCGTCTATCGCCACCACGCCCTCTATCATGCTCGACAGAACCGCGTCGCGTTCGTTGCGCTGCTCCGTGATGGTGGATATCTTCTCGCTGAGCTGCCGCGCCATCCCGTTGAGGCCGGCCGCGAGTTGGTTGGCTTCCTCGTACCCGGCTCCCGGCAGCGGCGCGCCGAAATCCCCCTCGGCGAAACGGCGCGCGCCTATCTTCATGGCGGCAATGGGCGCGCTGATGCTTCTCGCCACGAGGTAACTCACGAAAACGGCGAGCAGCACCGTAAGCGCAACCACGGCGGTTATGCGGCCGTAGAGGCGGTTGAGTTCCTCGCTTATGACCGCCACGGGAAACGACGTGCGAACGACCTGCGCGACCGCGCCGTGCACGTTCACCGGAACCGCGACGTAAATGAGCTCCTGTTCGAGCGTGAAGCTGTAGCGATCCGAAACGCCGATCCCGCCCTTGAGCGCCTCCACGATTTCCTGCCGGTTGGCGTGGTTCTCCATCGAATCCGGATTACGTTCCGAATCGCCGAGCACCGTTCCATCGGGCGCGATGACGGTGAACCGCGTGCGGACCCTTTTCGAAAGCGATTTGCAGAGCGAATCGGTATTAATAGGCGCCGACGACCCGATGAGCTGTTCCATCTGGCTCGCGATGAGGAAGGCGCGCGCCTTGAGGTCCTCGACCGCCTGTCGCCGGTAGAATTTCGAATAGGAATCGGTGGCATACCACGTGACGAGGGCGACGGGAATGCCCATGATGAGAAGGCAGGTGAAAAAAAGGCGCCAGACGAGCTTTTTCGGCCACATCGCCTCTATGCCTCTTCCTTGAACCGGTAGCCCACGCCGCGCACGGTTTCTATATAGGAACCCGCCTCGCCGAGCTTCCTGCGCAGGCCCACGATGAGCACGTCGACCGAACGGTCGGTGACCGGATAATTGTCGCCGCGCACGCCCTCCACGATCTGGTACCGCGAAAAGACCCAGCCGGGCCTGCTCGCGAGAAAATGCAGCACGCGGAACTCCATGTTGGTAAGCTCCACCTGCTGTTTGTTCACCAGCACCTCGCGCCTTCCCGGATGGATGGAAAGTTCGTGAACCACGATGGGCTGTTCGTCGTCCACGGGTTCGGCCGACTTCCTGCGCAGTACCGACTTTATCCGCGCAAGGAGCACCCGCGGCGAGAACGGCTTCACGATGTAGTCGTCGGCGCCTACTTCCAGCCCGGTCACGATGTCGGATTCCTCGCCTTTCGCGGTGAGCATCACCACCGGAATGTTCCGCGTCCTCTCGTCCCGCCGGATGGTTTTGCACACGTCCAGGCCGTCCATGCCGGGCAGCATGAGATCGAGGAGGATGAGATCCACCTTTTCGGCGCGCGCCTTCTTGAGCGCGTCTTCGCCGGAAAGCGCGGCAAAGGTGCGGAACCCCTCCTTGTCCAGGTTGTACTTGATGAGTTCCTGGATTTCCTCTTCGTCCTCAACGATGAGAATGTGCTCTCTCGCCATTACGCGTCCATTTCTGTTTGTCCAGCGCGAAGCCGCCGGTACGCGGCACACGCATAATATAATGCACGGTGCGGGCCGAAACTTCCCGCCGCGCGTTTACATGGGGAACGGCGGAACGATGGTGTCGGTACGGTGCTTCACCATGCGCGCCTGGTCATGAAAAATTTCCTCTTCCGCGATGTTCGTCGACAAATCGGCTATCCGTTCGAGGTTCTTGCTCACGCGGATGCACTCGATGGCCTGCTCTATGAGGGCCGGGGTCGTTTTGGCGATATCGATGGACGTAAGGATAATCGCCCTGTTGAGCCTGTCGATTTCATCGTCCTGTAGGAGCTGGGCCCTGGCAAGCTCTGAGTTCTTGGTAAAAAAACTTTCCAGCGATTTAACCAGCATTCCGGCCACAATCTCCGACATGCGGAAGAGATCGGGTAACTCCCGCATGGGGTCGAGCATGGCATACCGTTTCGACGACTCGGCTATGTTCACGGCGTGATCGCCGATGCGTTCGAGTTCGTTGTTGATTTTCTGGATCGCGAGCACCAGCCGGAGGTCCACGGCGACGGGCTGCCGTAGCGCGAAAAAACGCACCACGTCGTTGTCGATGCCGATTTCGAATTCGTTTATCACGTGCTCGTTGTCGAGCACCGACTGCGCCGCGGCGGTGTCCCGGGCCAAAAACGAGTGCAGCGACGCCGTAACCGACTCCTTCACCTGCTCGGCCATGGCCGAGAGCCGTTCCGTCACCTGCTGGATTTCCTTTTCGAAATGCCGTTCCACGCGATGTCCTTTGGCTTGGTTAGCCGAACCTTCCCGTGATGTAATCCTCGGTACGCTTGAGCTTGGGCGAAGTGAACATCACCGGCGTCTTGTCGTATTCGACAAGCTCCCCCATGTAGAAAAACGCCGTATAGTCGCTCACGCGGGACGCCTGCTGCATGTTGTGCGTGACGATGACGATGGTATAATCGGTCTTGAGGGTGTAGATGAGTTCCTCTATCTTCGCGGTGGAAAGCGGATCGAGCGCGCTCGCCGGCTCGTCCATGAGGAGTATCTCCGGCTTCACGGCGAGCGCCCGCGCGATGCAGAGGCGTTGCTGCTGCCCGCCGGACAGGCCGAGCGCGCTGTGGTAAAGGCCGTCCTTCACCTCGTCCCACAAGGCCGACTGGCGCAGGCATCTTTCAACGATGGCGTCGAGGTCCGATTTCCGTTTGATGCCCTGGATTCGCGGCCCATAGGCGACGTTTTCGTACACCGATTTCGGGAAGGGATTGCTTTTCTGGAATATCATGCCCACCTTCCTGCGGAGGTCCACCACGTCCAGCGAGTCGCGGTAGATGTCGGTGCCGTCAATGGTGACCGAACCGGTGATCCGCACGCCTTCGATGAGGTCGTTCATCCGGTTGAACAACCGCAGGAAGGTGGACTTTCCGCACCCCGACGGCCCGATGAAGGCGGTGACGCATTTCTCCCGTATTTCCATCGTGACGTCGGAGAGGGCGCGCTTGGCGCCGTACCACAGAGAGACGGCGGCGGCGCGTATCACTATTTTTGAAATTTCGTCTTCCATGAATCCCCTGTTATTGAAGCGACCGTTTGCGCATCCAGTACCGGAGGTAAATGGCCGAAAAATTGAGCGCGAACGTAAGCAGCAGCAGCACGAGCGTCGTGGCATACTGTATGCCCGCGGTCTCCTCCACGTTGGTCGACTGCGTCGACATGATGTAGACGTGATATCCCAGTTCCATGAACTGATCGGAAAGCTTGGTGGGCAAATGCGGCAGGAAATACGCCGCGCCCGTAAACAATATGGGCGCCACCTCGCCCGCGCCGCGGCTCACGGCGAGGATGCCGCCGGTGAGGATTCCGGTGATGGAATTGGGAAGCACGATGCGAATGATGGTTTCCCATTTCGTGGCGCCGAGCGCGAGGCTCGCCTCGCGCAGTTCCTTGGGCACCGCCCTCACCGCTTCCTCGACCGACACGATGACGACCGGCAGCGTGAGCAGCGCCATGGTGAGGCTCGCCCACAGGATGCAGGGTTGGCCCCATACGAGCTGCCCTTCGGGGGTGAACAACCTGTCCATGTTGCGGCCCACGAATTGAATGAAAAAGCCGAGACCGAAAAGACCGAAAACAATCGACGGTATTCCCGCGAGCGTGTTCACCGCGAAACGGATGCTCTTTGCTATCCAGGAATCCTGGCGGACGTATTCCGAGAGATAAATGGCGGTTATGGTTCCTACCGGTACGCCGACTATCGACATGATGAGGACAAGAAAAAACGTCCCCACGATTGCGGGAAAAATCCCCCCGGCGGTCATGCCCTGGGCCGGCGCACTCGTGAGAAACTTCCAGGTCATCATGCCGTGGCCGCCGGCGATGATGGTTCCCATCACGAACACGACCACGCCGATGATGCCGAAGGCGCACAATCCGGTGAGCAGGACGATTCCGGCGCCCGTGGCTTTCTTGCTTGCTTTCATACGGAACCTCTGAAACGCTTCATGAGCCGCTGCCTCACCACGAGTTCGGCCACGGCGTTCAGCGAGAACGAGAAAACAAACAGGCAAACACCGATGAAAAACAGCATGTTGTAATGCGCGTCGCCGAAAACCACCTCGGCCATCTCGGCCCCGATTGTGGCCGACATGGTACGGACGGGCTCGAAAATGTCGGGAGAAATAAGCGCCGCGTTTCCCGTGGCCATGAGAACAATCATGGTTTCACCGAAGGCCCGGCCCAGTCCCAGCAAAAACGCCGCGAAAACGCCGGGCGTCGCTGCGGGCAAAAGGACGAAAAGCGACGTTTCCCACTTTGTCGCGCCGAGCGCGAAGCTCGCCTCTTTCATGGATTTCGGCAGCACGTTGATGGAATCCTCGGCCACGGTGTAGATGATGGGAATTACCGCGAGCGAAAGCGCTATTCCACCCGTAAAGGCATTGAGACGGTAGTGCAGGTGAAAAACGTTCTGGAACACCGATGCGAGCACCGTGAGCGCGAAAAAACCGATTACGACCGACGGGAAACCCGCGAGAATCTCGATGGCGGGCTTCATGAGTTCCTTGGCCCATTTGGGCGCGAAGGTGGACGTGAACAGTGCCGCCAGGATGGCCACCGGAAACGCGAAGCACATAGACACCAGCGTGACCTTAAGGCTGCCGATTATGAGCGCAAGCAAGCCGTACTGCGGGTGGTTCGACACCGGCATCCACGCGGCGTCGAAAATTCTTTTGATCGACACTTTGCCTATGTCGTCCGACGCGGTGCCGATTACCAGCGGCAGCGATTCACGGAACACGAATATGAGAATCAGTATGATGAAGAAAATCGAAACGAACGCAACCAGGGCCAGCATCTTTTCCGCAACGAATTCCAGCGGCCGTAACCTGGGCTTCGTTTGAAGAAGGCGCCGGGGAATCAAATCGGTTTGGGTTGCCATAGGATTTCTTTTTAACTCAAAAGTTTGGATCGAGCGCCTTTCCCCCGTTTTCGGAGAAAATGCGCCCGGAAAATTTACTTGACTGGAAAATACCCGACCTGCGTAACAATCGCCTGGCCCTCGTCGCTGAGCGTCCAGTCGATATAGTCCTTCACGTCACCCATGGGACGCGCGCGTGTATACATATACAGATACCGTGTAATGGGATACTCGCCCGTCTTGATTGTCTCGGGAGTAGGCTCGTATGCCGTGGCATTGGCGTCCTTCTTGACTTTTACTTTCTTTACGCCTTTCGCATATGCCGCGCCGCCGTAGCCGATGCCTACTTTGTCCTTGGCGACCGCGTTGACAACCGCCGCAGTGCCGGGAAGGCTCTGCATGGTGGAACTGTAGTCTTTCCCGCCGAGCACGTTGTCACGGAAATACACATAGGTTCCGGAGCTGTTTTCGCGTCCGTACAGCACGATCTTGGCGTCCGCGCCGCCCACGTCCTTCCAGTTCGTCACTTCGCCGAGATAAATGGCCTTGATCTGCGAGAGCGACAATTCCGAAACAGGGTTCGTTTCGTTGAGGTAGAGGGTTATCCCGTCCTTTGCCGCCTTCGTTTCAAAGCTGAGGGCGTTGAAACGGGTCTTGATCTTTTCTATTTCGCTGCCCTTGATGGGCCGGGACGCGTCGGCTATGTCGGTAGTACCGTTGATGAGCGCGGAAAGTCCCACGCCCGACCCGCCGCCGGTCACCTGAACGGACACGTCAGGATGCTTGGCCATATACGCTTCGGCCCAGCGCTGGGCAAGGATTACCATGGTGTCGGAACCTTTTATCGTAATCACTTTCTTCCCCGACGCGGCAATCATGCCCACGAAGCCGGCAAGGCACAGGCTTGCGACCAGTACCGTTTTTGTAAGATGCTTCATTGTCATTACTCCTTATATGTTGGTGTGCGTTGACGCTTTCGTATCAGAACTTAACCTGTATTCTCGCCGTAAGAAGGTTATCCGTCAAATCCTTCTTGTACTTCGCGAGCGAGGCGATGGGATTGGTGAGCTTCTCGTTCTGGGGAATCTCATAAAACAGCATGCACCGGATATTGGTCGCCCAGGGAACATACCAGAGAAGACCAATGCCGAAAGTCTGATACGCGATGTCGGCTGCGCCCAAGTTGGGCTTATACGTGGCGGTCGTGTCGAAATCCGAGGCCTTCACCTTGGTGTTGGGGTCGTAGAAGTCGTATTTGAACACGAACTGCAGGAACGCCGGATCGATGTTCTGGATGAAGTAGGCGTAATAGCCAAGCGCCTCGCGATTGTACACCGCGGAATTTGACGGGTTGGACGCCGCGTAATAGCCGCTCGACGAAGACGTTCCGGGCTGTTTGCCCGCCACCACTTCGCCCTTGAGGCAGGTGCCGCCGATAACCGGAGTGGCATAGGTGAGTTGCAGATCGGCGCCGTAATACTGGCGATCACACTGCTGGCCGCTTACGCCGATGCTCCTCACATACGACGTGCCGTCCATCTCATAGGATGCGCCCTTGTTCGAATACGCGTATGTCGTATCGTATCTGCGCACCGAGGTCCACGTCACGGCGTGGGTAACCGTGTCGAGTACGGACTTCGTGGTCCATTTGGAAGAATCGATTTTCGAGACGGCCTTGGTATACATGGTCGTATCGGTGTTGGTGACTTTCCCATAGTATCCGGAAACTCCTCCGGAAATGGAAAACCCGGCGTTGGGAAACGCGAAGTTGACGCCAAGCCGCCCGATGATGTCCTTGTAACCGTCGTTCTCATTGAGAATATTCGTCTGGCCGTTGAACACGCCGACCTTTGCGTTGAGCCACGAAAGCGGGCCGTCGTCCTGCGCGAATTCGAGCATGGCGCCTATATCTTTTTCCTTGGGGAAGAACGTACCTATCACCTTGGAACGTTCCGGTGATTCGAGCTGGCTCGACGAATAATGAACTTCGTAGCCGAACGGCCTGTCCTGCGCGCCCATGGTGAGTGAAAACGACTTGAGCCACGGTTCCTTGAACATCGCATACGCGTCCTTGATTCCCACCCCGTCCTGCGTAACGTCGAGTTCCAATACGTATTGAGAAAGTCCGGCGTCGTAAACGGTCTTGAGCCTGCCGCGCTTGATGAGAAAACGATCTTTGACCAATTTGTTGCTGGCGTCGACCACGCCCTCGGTGTCGCCGCGGTTCCATTGCGCCTGGATGTACCCGGAAACCTTAATCTTGCTGAGCGCTCCCACCGTTGCCTTGGTCTCCAGATAGCTTTCGTTGAGCCCGTCCACGGAACCCTTGACGTTTTCGATCTGTTCCTTTAGTGAGTCCGAGGAAGAAACGGCGCCGTTGCCGGCCGCCGAGCTGTCCGTCTCCTGCGCCGCGAACAGCGCGGCCGGAAGCAGCAGTGTCGCGATTAGTATTGCCTCTTTTTTCATGAATCCTCCCATTGTGTGGTGTAAACGTATCTTTTCTGGCTTTTTCGAACGGATGCCGGCGGATAACGGTATTTCTCCTTGAGCCCCCTTTCGTATCCCCATGCTCCATTCCATCCTTTCTCCGCACAATGCCGGAAAATTCAATGGAAAAGATGGAATCGGCCGGTTTTAGAAACGTTAGGTTACTGTTAGTTTTGCATTAGCGACACTTCTCCTCTTCTCTACACATCCAATTGGTGTTGCAACTTCTCGGACATCAGCCGATGGCGTTGCTTTACGAGACGCTAAAATATCCATCATAAAAATGAAAAAACAATTTAAAGTAGGTTAGATTTTGATTAGCAAGCACAAAGGAAGAGGTAATGTGGGCGTCTTTGCAGAAAAGATGTTTTGTAAGGTTTTATGATAATCGACGGAGAATGTTTTGCAGGCATCCTCTCTATTTTAATAAACAGCGAGATTCTTCCCCCGGTACCGGGGAAGCCGCCACTTGGCGACGCTGCCCGGGAAATCGGTCACGATGCCGTTTACCTCCAGCGATTCCATGAGCAAGTACTCTTCCTCGCTGTTGATGTCCCGTACCATGATTTCCAAATCCAGGCCACGGCAATGTTCTACGAGGCTCGATGTTATATGGGACTTGTTGATAAAAACGGCCTGAGTTCCCATCCGTGCCGCATATTCGGCGGTAACGCGCGGCGCACCCAGCACCACGCACCCCAAACGGATATTAGGATCGTATGACTGCGCCAGCCTGAGACACGTGAAGTCACGGCTGGACACCATGAAGTGCGCGTACTTCCACGTTCTTCTGAATATCGCATTGTGGATTTCCCGTACGACATACTTGACGGCAGGCGCTCCGCTAACGTCAATATTGAGACCCGTTCTCCCTTCGGCAATCCTCATGGCTTTGACGATGAAATTGTCGTTTGGGCCCCCTTCCACGGTCTGCATGACGAGGCCCACGGTCCGCTCATCGATTCCGATGGATATCCAGTCCGCCCCAGCGCCGACCGCCTTTTCCATGCGGGCAAGCGCGTCGCATGGCGCCATTCCATCTTCGATGCAGTTCGCGATACAATGGAGCCTTGCCATGATGCCTCCAGATGATGCCATGCTCAATGTCCCAGAAACGCGCCCGACAAAAAGTAGAAAAGGAGCGGCCCAATACGCTCGCCGGTATCTCCGCACACGGGCATTTGCGGTGCCCGTACCCCCTTTTGCGGGAAATGCGGTAAACGGTTTATCGATAAAAAAGGGAAGGCAGGCAAGGAGGTTTTGCGGCAGGGGAAAAAGCCTGCCCCCCTTCGAGGAACATTCATCCGGCGGGACGCCGGGCCGTGAGTCTTGGGAACGTGTTCCATGATCAGTTCTGGAACGCGGGCGCGCTTCGCATGCGTTCCCCCATCGAGCGTACATAATGCGGAATCATGACGAACACATGGCCCGGATTGTCGCCGGCTTCGATAGGCACGTCGGCGTATACCGATTGGGAACAGCCTTCGCTCTCGGCAACGAGCGAGTATACCGCTGGCGGCACGTTGATGAGCACGAAGTTTCCGCTCGCGTCGGTGTACGTACAGCGGCCGGTCTCGCGTATCCACACACGGCTGTTTTGCAGCCCGGCTCCTGTTATGTCAAGAACCCTCCCGCGTACATGCCCAAATCTGGGGTCCATTTTGGATCCGCCGATCATGCCGGAATCAAACGAGATCGCCTGATTCATGGTTTCCTCCCAATTCAGTCCCATCGTGATAAAAAATGGCTTGCGGGAGTTAGACCGTTCTGAGTGCTTTGTTAGAAATTCGCGAGTCGTGCCGTCCGCCGCAAACAGCCGAGTGTCGCTCCTCTGGTTCACCGTACGCATGGCGCAACAGTAAAGAACCCGGTGCGTCGCGGCGCGCAGGGTACAAACCCTCTCGGGCGCTTGGCCAATCACGACGCGCACCGCACCGGAATTCACGCACATACCTAACTCAATGCATCACCGTTTTTCCGATGTACGTTATGCCTTGCCGTCCACGCCTTCCGCTTTGCCGGACAAATCCACTTTTGATCCGTTCCGTAAAAATCGCCAAGAAACACGGACGGTTTTTCGGCGTAAATAAATATCGCTGCCCGGAATTAGGATACAATGCCAACGGAGTTATTTGTTCGTTATTGCCGCACGGTTCACAGGCAGTCGCTCATGCTTAACATTGCGGGGAATAACCGCTCATCGCTGGACGGGATAAAGGGGCGGACTTGGACACACCGCACAAAAAAATGCCGAGAAACTGCTTGATGTCGCAATAGTAATGCTTTGATTATAAATAAAATACACCGCAGCTTTCTTGTCGCCAAAAATAACTTTTCCGCCGTTTAGCCCGCAGGAACCGGCCACGAATCCGGACGAGCCGGTTGCGGCACATGAAAATCGTCAAACTTGTTGGAGCCTTCGTCGTCCGGTGCGTGGTGTTCCAGCAAAAACGGCTGGAGCATTCTCCGTTCGTCGTCGACGGCGTTTTCCATCACCTTGCGGTTGACCGGAAAAAGTTCGGCCGCCAAGCGGCAGCACTGGTACGCGGTCTGGTTCGACATGCGGATGAAAAACGGTTCCTCCGACGGCGAAAGGATCGCTTGAAGCTTTTCGTCGTATGGTACGCAGAACGGCAGTACTTTACCCGGAAAACGATTCACCAAGGCCGCAAGCCTGCCTGCGGATGAGCGAAGTTCGAGGATGGAATTCGGCACGACCCTTATCTTTAGCTTCCGGCCGATAGTCGCCAGAAGCCTGTCGAGACTTTGCAGCGAAGGCGGTGAAAGATCGGTGGGAACACATATCTCGTCCGCCGCGTTGATTGAAATTTCCTGCACGCGCCCCATTCCGGGCGGCGTGTCGATTACGGCGAAACCGTACGATGCGTCGAAATTGAAAAATCTGAACCGTTTTTTGAGGTGCATGGGATCACACGTCCCCCTGTCGCACAGTCCCGCCGACAGCGCGGCGACGTCGAGATTTTTCACGACGTTCTTCCGGATCACGCGTTCAAGAATTCCCGAAGCGTATGAGTGCGACGCTCCCCGACCGGTTTCTTCCGTCACGGCGCATCCCAACGCCGCCGACAGGTGATTCTGGCACGCATCCATGTCTATGGCCAGAACACGGTGCCCGGTCGCGGCGAGCAACCGGCATAGCAGGAGACCGAGCGTGGTCTTGCCCGTACCGCCCTTATAATGAAAAAGAGTGATTGTTTTCATGACAGGCCCTTCAACCGTAGGAGCCGCCGCGATGCGGTACCGCCGGTATTACGCTTAACTCCCTATTCGATCCGCGGCGCGTTTCGCCCGCGGTTAAGTGCGGCAAAAATATAGGACGGCGATAATGACCTTTCATGAGGTTTTCGCGAGATTTCTGTAAAACGCCCGACTTCCGGTTTATCGCCGCGAGCGGCATCGTGACCGAAACAAAACACTGTCGCAACAAAACAGCAATGTACACCCCGTAACTTTTTTCGTTTGCTCCGATAGGGCAAGGAAGGAGGCGGCATGAAGACGCGTACCCCGGCATCCGTGAGCATCTCGGGTTACATCAAGGAACTTCCTCCCATTCCGGTCTCGACGGGTATGTATGAAGTATTCGATCGTTTCCGGAACAACAAGGAAGCGACGTTTTTCCCCGTCGTCGACGACCGGGGCTTCCCGCTCGGCGTGGTGCGGGAATACGATCTCAAGGATTTTACCTATGGAATGTTCGGCAGGGAGCTCATCAAGCGCGAACCGCTCAAGCGGTTCATAACGCCATGCCTCACGGTGGCCGTCGACACCCCCGTCGAAGACATCTTGAGGCTCGCGCCTTCGAACGAGAACCCCGACGGCGTCATCCTCCTTGACAACGGCAAGTATCTGGGAATAGTCCTCAACGCGGCGCTCTTGTTCCTGTTCGAGGAAAACCGGAAACAGACGCGCGTCCGCCTGCTTCAGGCGCAAAAGATGGAATCAATAGGCACGCTCGCCGGAGGCATCGCGCACGACTTCAACAACATTCTCATGCCGATAATAGGCTACGCGGAACTGCTCAAGCATTTTATCACGAAAAAGGACTCGCCGGAGCTGAATTTTATAGACCAGATCATAACCGCCGGAACCAGGGCGCGGGACCTCGTCGCGCAGATTCTCAAGTTCAGCAGGCAGAGCAGCGAGGAAAAAACATGCATCCACCTGGCGACGGTGGTCTCCGAGGTGCTCGACCTGCTCCGCTCGTCGCTCCCGACGACCATCGAAATACGCCAGCGCAACGGTGCTTCGCGGGACACGATATGCGCGAGCGCCACGGAAATCCACCAGGTGCTCATGAACCTGTGCGCGAATTCGGCGCACGCCATGCGGGAAACGGGCGGCGTGCTCGAGGTCGGCCTCGCCGATCATTATGGCCCGCCGCTCGGATGGTCGGACGACAGCGACGCCTCTCTCGGAGACTGCCTCCGTCTCACGGTGCGCGATACCGGCCACGGTATAGATCCGGCCCTGCTCGGAAGGATTTTCGATCCTTTCTTTACAACAAAGAAACAGGGCGAAGGCACCGGCATGGGGCTCGCCGTCGTGCACGGGATCGTCAAGGGGTGCGGCGGCGCCATATCGGTGGAGAGCAGCCCCGGCGCCGGCGCGGCGTTTCACGTGTATTTCAAAAAAACGGCGCCAGCCCAGATCGAGGCCGACGCATCGGTCGATCCGGACGCCGCCATTCCCGACGGAGGAATATCGATACTCTTCGTGGACGACGAGCCCATGATTACCTCCATGGCCGAGGAGATGTTCAGCATCCTCGGGATTTCGGCCTCGTGCATGACCGACAGCCGGGAGGCATACGACATCTTCGCCGCGAATCCCGGCACATTCGACGCCGTCGTCACCGACCAGACCATGCCCGGCCTGACGGGAATAGAATTGGCTAAAAAGCTGATAGGACTGCGGCCCGGCCTTCCCGTGGTGCTGTGCACGGGCTACAGCGAGACCGTGAGCGCCGAAATCGCGAAGTCGATGGGCGTGGCGGAATACCTCCCCAAGCCGGTTGATTTTGAAAAACTCAAAAGGATCCTCATCGCGCTGGTCGACAAAGCCCGCGCGAACCAATCCGCCGCGCCCGCGTGACGTCCGCCGTCAATCGGGCGGCTCGCTATCCGCTCCGTCAACCTGCCGCGGGCCACACGAATAACTAAGCCGTCCCAAACACCGTCGTAACAATAAGCGGTTATCTTTTTGCAAGGTAACGTACCACGCCGGTTCACGCGCACATGGAGGTTGCCAATGGCAAAAGCGGACTGTCATGTCCATTCAAGTTTTTCCGAGCGCCCGTCGGAATGGTTTTTGCAGCGCATCGGCACGCGGGAATCGTACATAGAGCCGGAAGAGGTCTACGCGACGGCCAAGCGCGCGGGGATGGATTTCGTCACCATCACCGACCACAACGTGGTCGAAGGCGTCCTCCGCCTGCGCGACAAGCATCCCGACGACGTGTTCACCGGCATGGAGGTGACTACCTACTTCCCCGAAGACGGCGCCAAGATACACGTCTTGGTTTGGGGACTCGAACCGGAACATTTTCAGATCATAGAAAAGACGAGGGCGAGCATCTACGACCTCCGCGAGTACCTTTGCGAACGCAACCTGCCGCACTCGGTGGCGCACCCCACGTTTTCCGTCAACGGTCTCCTCACGCTCGAACACGTGGAGCGGCTGCTGCTGCTGTTCAACACCTTCGAGAGCATGAACGGCTCCAGGGCGCGGCTCGACGGCGACGTCCTTTCCAGGGTGTTCGCCTCGCTTTCTCCGCAGCGAATCGAGGACCTGGCAAGCCGTTATTGCATCGACCCGGCCTCCGCCGAACCGTGGCGCAAAGGCGTTACCGGCGGCTCCGACGATCACAGCGGCCTTTTTATCGGCGGCACGTTCACCGAGGCCGAGGCGGCCACGCCCCGTGATTTTCTCGACGGCATCATCGGAAGGAAAACGACGGCGACCGGACGCAACAACGATTATCGCGGCCTGGCATTCTCGATTTACAAAGTCGCATACGATTTTTCCAAGGCGCGCGCGCCCATCGCATCGACGCTGTTCGGATCGGTCAACGCGCTCCTCTTCGACAACAAGCCGCTCGACTTCAAACGTCGCATCATCTTCGACAGGATGAAGGTCTCGAAGGCCGGACGTGAAGATCTGATGCGGCGGCTTCTGGCGCGCATGGTGGACGATCTCCAAACGAACCGGAACGCTTCCACCGACGCGAAGCTCGATCTCATCAGCGCGGCCATAACCGAGGCGTCCGATATTTTTCTAATGGGCCTCCTCGATAAGCTCGGCGGCGATCTCACCACGGGCGATCTCATGGGCCTCGTCCGCCACGTTTCGGGCATGCTTCCGGGCGTCTTCCTTTCGTTGCCTTTTTTCACGTCGCTTGGAGTCATCAACGCCTCCCGCGGACTCCTCGACTCGCTCGTGGAAACATACGTGGGGGAAGAAAACAGGCGCGGCAAGCGGATTCTCTGGTTTTCCGATACGTTTCTGGAACTTTCCGGCGTATGCGCGACCCTGCAGGAAATCTCGCGGCTCGCCTGGGAACGGAAGCTCGATTTGACAATTGCGACATGCCTGCCGCCCGAGTCCGAACGCAAAGGCGCGGTGCTGCCCAACGTACTGGACCTCCCCTGTATTTTTTCGCACACGCCCGAATTTTTCTCCACCTACACCCTGCGGGTGCCGTCGGTGTTGTCGGCGGTCGAGGCGGCCAGCAAGGCCGCGCCGGACGAGATATACATCTCGACGCCGGGCCCCGTGGGCCTTGCGGGCCTGCTCGCGGCAAAGCTCCTGCACGTCCCGTGCACGGCGGTATACCACACCGACTTCACGCGCCAGATGCGCCAGATTCTGGGCGACGCGACCATGTGCCGCGTCACGGAGGATTTCGTCAACTGGTTCCATTCGGCGGCCGACTCCGTGGCGGTCTCCACCGACCAATACACGGCGCTCCTGGCCCAGCGCGGACTTTCGCTCACAAAGATGCGAAGGTTTAGACGCGGCATAGATTCGGATACGTTCGCGCCGGATTTGCGGGGGACCGCCTATCTCGCCGAAACGCTCGGGATACGGGATGGCGTCACGCTGCTCCATGCGGGCAGGGTGAGCAAGGAAAAGAACCTCGATTTCCTCGCGGACGTCTACGAGGCCGTTCTTGCAAAGTATCCCGACGTCAACCTCGTATTCGCGGGCGACGGGCCGTATATCGACGAATACAAAGCACGCATGGCGGCATACGAACGCGTCCATTTCGCGGGCAGGATCCTCCGCGAAAACCTCCCCCTTCTCTACTCCGGCGCGCACCTGCTCGTGTTCCCCAGCGTGACCGAGACATTCGGCCTGGTCGTGCTCGAGGCCCAGTCCTGCGGCCTTCCGGCGGTCGTGTCCGACTTCGGCGGCCCCAAGGAGATCATCAAGGACGGGGCAACCGGGTACATCGCCGAAGCGAACAATCTTGACGACTGGGTAAAGAAAGTCGGGGGCGCGGTGACCATGGTACGGTCGTACCCCGGCCTGTACGCCGAAATGCGCGAGGCGGCGCGCCGCCACGTGTCGCTCGCCTACGATTGGAACGTCGTGTTCGACGACATCTTCAACGGACGGCGGAACGCCGCATCGTCCCGCCCGGTGGACCCGTCGGCGGCCTTCGCCGACATTCTTGCACTGGGGGAGCCGTCGGCGCAATAGGATTTTCGGGATGACAACGGGACGGCCCGCTCCGGGCGCAAAGACACTGTACATGGTCGACTCGCTGTCGGCGTTCGCGCTTCCGTCCCGCCTCCCTCCGGGCGCGACGATCAACTGGTCCAAGACCCCGTTTTCCCTTCTCGAACGCAACGGCCGCCTCGACTTTACGACCGGTGAAAAGATATTGCGGCGGTTCGAGCGATACTGCGCAACGGTCGCGCCGCTCGGGTTCAACGCCGTCACGGTCGACGACCTGGCGCATTTCGCCGCCATAGAGTGGTATTCCGACGGGCTGAAGGAAAAAATCGCCGGATACGCGATGGTGTTCGCCCGGATGTGCGACATAGCCGCCCGCGCGGGGCTTGAAATCTTTGTAACGACGGACGCCAATTTTTCAACCGGAGCGGGACGTCGCCGGGTCATCGGCGACGCAGTCTCCCTCGCATGCTCTACGTTCCTCGAACAGTTCGGGTCGGTGTCGGGCGTCGTTCTGCGAATCGGCGAATGCGACGGGCTCGACATCGACCATGAAATGAAATCCGAGCTTTCGGTGCGCACGCCCGCCCAGGCGCGGGCCCTGGTGCAAAAGCTGCTGCCGATCTTCGAGCGCCGCGGAGCCACGCTCGTCGTGAGGACGTGGACCGTCGGCGCGTTTCCCGTGGGCGATCTGATATGGAATCCATCCACGTATCGCGCCGTTTTCGAAGGCATCGATAGCCCCTCGCTCATCGTGTCGCACAAGTACGGCGCGACGGATTTCTTTAGGTATCTCCATCTCAACCCGCTCATATTCGAGGGCGGTCAGCGAAAGCTCGTGGAATTCCAGGCGCGGCGTGAATACGAAGGTTTCGGGGAATTCCCGTCGTTTGTGGGCGACTACTACGAACGGTTGAGGCGCGAACTGGCGGCCTGCGAGAATTTCGCGGGAATACTGGTGTGGTGCCAGACCGGCGGCTGGTCGCGGTTCTGCTCCCCCACGTTCATGACGGGCTCGTCGGTATACAACGAGGTAAACACCGCGGTCACGGTGTCGCTGTTTTCCAATGGCGACGGCGTGGAAGCCGCCGTGGACAGGTACTGTGAAACATGCGTTCCGCCGCTTGACGGAAAGAAATTCCTGCGCCTGCTCCGGTTATCGTCCGAGGTAATCGAATCGTTGTGGTACATTCCGGAATTCTCGCGGCGTTGCATCTTTTTCCGCCGCACAAGGGTGCCGCCGTTATTGTGGGTCTTCTGGGACACCATCGTTATAAGCGGGACGCTGAGACTTTTCGTGCGCCGGTTCGCCGCCGCCGACGGCGCGGCGGCGGGCATCGCCGCGGAATCGCTTTCAAAAATAGACGAAATGAAAGCAATCGCCGCCGAACTGAAGCTCGATACGAGGACGTTCGTTTTCATGCGCAGGACAATGGAACTGCTTTCGCTTGCGCGTGAATACTTCTTTTCCAAACCTTCTCCCGGCCTTGCCCGCAGGATACGGGAATCGGTGAGCGCCTACAAAAAGGATTTCCCCAAGCCGTCACGGTTTTCCGTGGTGTGCGACTTCGAATCCCAGCCCGCCGAAACGGCGGTTCTGTGGG
>JGI20214J51088_10000954_pt1 | contig 19649 bp, 14 predicted proteins | sample WetSurMetagenome_FD_51088 | JGI IMG/M metagenome (IMG submission 51088) | reverse complement strand
TATATNTGGATGGGNNCTGATGGCTCGGGGATTTCGCGTTTTGATGGCAGAACTTTTAAAACCTTCAGTAAAACCGATGGTCTTTCCGACAATGTTGTCAGAAGTTTGCTTGAAGACAGTAAGGGAAATATCTGGATTGGAACTGATAATGGATTGACACTTTATAATGGGTTTTCCTTCAGGGCGATTGGTAAAAAGCAGGGCTTCAAAGGGAGCTCCGTTTTGAAGATCATGGAAGGAAGCAATGGTATTATCTGGGCCGCTACCAATGATGCAGGTATAACAGGGCTTATTCCCGGCGATTCATTAAAGATGGTCAGCTATTCATCATCCAACGGGCTGGTAAGCGACTTTGTATTCGATATTTACGAAGATGCCGGAAATCGTCTCTGGCTCGGTATGGTTGGCGGCCTTAACATCATTGAATTTGAAGATGGCACATGCACCAAAATAAAAAACATTGCTAAGCCTGAAATTGAACGAGGACAGACAGTAAATATACTCTCAATTGAGCCCGGAGATAACGGCATAATCTGGCTTGGAAGCCTTGATAATGGGCTCTGGTCTGCTATAAAAGTTCCGGGAAGAACCGGTTATCAGATATCTCCCTCAGCAGTAAACAAAGAATTCCCTGAATTGCGGATCTGGGATATGATGAATACAGGGAAGGGTGAGTTATGGATTGCTACGGATAAGAATGGTGTCATCAGATTAAAAAACGGAGAATTGTCTGGCTTCTTCGACAGAAGAAATGGCCTTCTCTCAAACCAGATCCTGGATATTATGAAGGATAACGAAGGGAATATATGGTTTGCATCTTTTGGCCAGGGAGCAATGATGTACCGTGATGATAAATTCATTTTCTATAATGAGGGAAATGGAATAGAAGGCTCCCAGATTTTCGATATTCTCTTTGCTCCTGAAAGGATATTCTATCTGGCAACAGACGCAGGGCTTCTTCGATTCAGGAAAGAAGGAACCGGGATAAAAAGATTAAACAGCTTTTCTTCCCGGAACGGACTAATCGACGCAGGCGCCAATGTAGTTGAAAATTCATCGGATAACCGGGTATGGATTGGAACAAACAAAGGAATCAATATCCTTTCCGGATCAGGAATTTCCGCCTTTGAAGGTAATAAGGCCCTGGGAAATTCTACAATAAATGCAATTCTCTCCGACAGACAGGGCAACATTTGGATCGGTACAGCTGGCGGCTATGGCAAAATATCCGGCGATAAGCTATTCTTCATGAGCCAGGAGCAGGGGCTTATAAATGACGAAATCCAGACTATTATTGAGGACAGGAAAGGGAGGATCTGGCTCGGAACCATGGGAGGGCTTGTAAAACTCGAAGGGAAAAACTATACCGATTATAATGAGACTGATGGCCTGACTAATCTTAAAGTTTATTCTCTTGCAGAAGATCCCGTCGGAAATATCTGGATTGGCACTTCAGATGGTGGAATTTTCAAATTCGATATAAGTAAGGACACTGTTCCGATTTCAGCGATAAAGACCTCAGGAACACTCTCTTCGGCTAAGATCAATTCACTGAAATTTATATGTGATACACTGGCTGTTGCGGGAAACGACAAGGGATTTGATCTCCTGGTGCTTAACAGCAATATGGAAATTAAAAGGACATTGCATTACGGGATAAATGACGGATTCACCGGTGGCGAAAATAATTCAAACTCGATAGCCTCAGACGATGAAGGCAACGTTTGGTTCGGTACTAAAAAGGGCCTTATCAGGTATAATCCTTCTCTCGATTTTAATAACAGTTTCAGGCCGATAACACGGATCACCGGGATCAAATTATTCTTCGAAAATACAAACTGGCGGGCAAAAGGATTCAAAACTGAAAGATTTTCGGAGCTTCCTGAACAGCTTATTTTATCGTATAAGAACAATCATCTGACATTCAGCTATACTGCTTTTAGTTATAATGATCAGGACGACCTGGAGTTTTCCTATTTTCTTGTCAATCAGAGCCATGAGTGGTCTCCCTTCAGCAAGAGCAGGGAGGTATTATTTCAGGGTCTTACCCCGGGTAAATATAAATTAATGGTTGTGGCAAGAAATAAGAACGGCATTTCAGGTCCCGATGCCGAATATAGCTTTATAATAAGGCCTCCATTCTGGAAAACCACATGGTTTCTTGTAACTTCTTTCATTATTGTTGTCATTGGATTAATGGCCGTGATAAGGATCAGGGAGGGAAAGCTGATAAAAGAAAAGATAAAGCTTGAAAATATTGTAGTTGAAAGGACCAGGGAAATAGTAGAGCAGAAAGATGAGATTGCCCGTCAGAGGGATGTTGTCACATATCAGAAAAAAGAGATTACCGACAGTATTCATTACGCGGAGCGTATCCAGAAAGCCGTCCTTCCTGAAAGCGAATTCCTCAGGCAGGCTGTATCCGACCATTTTATCTTGTTCAGGCCAAAGGATATTGTCAGCGGTGATTTCTACTGGATGAGCAGGAAGGATGATAAAATAATATTTTCAGCTGCTGATTGTACCGGGCATGGTGTTCCGGGTGCCTTTATGAGCATGCTCGGCGTGAGTTTCCTGAATAAAATTGTTAATGAATCAGGGATTGTCAAACCCTCTGAAATACTTAATCAGCTTCGCAGTAACATCATTTCTGCACTTAAGCAGCAGGGAACTTCGGAGAGCACCAAAGACGGAATGGATATTGCTTTGTGCAGTGTCGATATCATTAATATGAAACTTTCCTATGCAGGTGCCAATAATCCATTGTTCCTGATACGACGAAATGGAGATGAGTATGAATTGGATGAGATAAAAGGCGATAAGATGCCGGTTGGTGTTCATTCAAGAATGGATGACTTTACAAATCATGAGATCATTATCAGGAAAGGTGACACCATTTACCTTTTCTCGGATGGAATCCTTGATCAGTTCGGGGGGCCTGAAGGCAGAAAATTCATGAAGCCAAGATTCAGACAGATGCTTCTGGAAAACCAGGCTCTTCCCCTGGCAGAACAAAAGAAGGTATTCGGGAATACTATAACAGAATGGATGAATTATAAAACGGAAAACAGGGAAGCCTTTGGCCAGATTGATGATATTCTTCTGCTTGGCATAAGGATCTAGGCAGTCTTCCTGTACCTGTTCACCGCAAGAAATGTGAATGCGCTTGCAATAATCACCAATGCGTAAATATCAGAACTTATATCCCTGATTGCAGATCCTTTCAGCAAGACCATCCTGTTGATCCTCATCACATAGGCCACCGGGTTCACAACATTGATTTTCTGAGCCCATGCCGGCATGCTGTCAAGCGGTGTGAAGACTCCGCTCATGAGGATAAAGACAATCATGAAGAAGAATGCAGTGAACATGTATTGCTGCTGAGTACTCGAAAAGGTTGACAGAAAGAGGGCAAAGCCCAGAACGGCAACCAGGAAGATTGAAGAGCAAAGGAATAAAAGGGCAATATTGCCTTCAAATGGCATGTGGAAGATCAGCTTCCCGAAAAGCAAACCAACAGTCATGTCAACAAGGCCGATCAAAAGGAAGGGTACCATCTTGGCAATTATAAACTGATACTTTTTAACTGGTGTGACGTTAATCTGCTCGATGGTTCCGATCTCTTTTTCCTTCACTAGATTTAAGCCTGCCAGGACGAATCCGATTGCCAGCACCAGGATGCCAAGAACCCCGGGGAGCATATAGAATTTGTAATTCAGCAATTCATTGTACCAGTACCTGTTTGTTACCTGTATCTGCGGAATGCCTGAAACAGCTGCAACTCCTGCATTTTTAGCAATAATATTCAGGTTGTAGTCGCGGATTACTCCATTCAGGTATGCCCATGAAAGCTGGGCGTTCACTGCATTGATGGCATTAGCCATTACCATCAGGCTGGCACTTCTTCCCAGACCTAGATCTTTGCCGAATCCCGAAGGTATCTGAATAATCATGTCACTCTTCCCCTTGTCCATCAGATGATTGGCTTCTTCTTCAGAAAAGGTGGAAGCCTTGATTCTGAAAAAAGTTGAACCCTCAAGCTGGCTTATTAGCTGTCGTGACTCAACCGAAAGATCCTTGTCAACAATACATAGCCTGACGTTCCTTATTTCGAATGTAACAGCGGGAACAAGGATGAGCATCTGTATAATGGGAATGCCGAATATCGCCTTCCCGATGAACTTGTCGCGGAAGATCTGGATGAATTCTTTTCTTATCAGATATAATATTGTTCTCATTTCAGATATTTTATCACTTATTCCAGCCTTATCTTGAAGTTCTTGATACTGAGTCCAATGGCCACCACAATAAACAGTACCAGGATAAGGGTTTCCTTCCACACATAGAGAAATCCGGTTCCCTTTATCATAATGTTTTTAATTATCACGATGAAATACCTTGGAGGCAGGAGTGCGCTCACCCAGTCGTATATTTTCGGCATGTTCTCCAGCGGGATAATAAATCCCGACAGCAGAACAGTGGGCAGCATCATCCCTACCAGTGAAATAAAAATTGCCTGCTGCATGTTTTTGGCAAATGTAGAGATCAGGATTCCAAGTGAAAGACTCATGAGAATATAAAGCATAGATTCTGCAAGCAGTAGCACAAGGCTGCCTCTGATTGGAAGACCGAATACGAACCATGAAAGGATCAGTATTATAATTACGTCGATGAACGAAAGAATGAAATATGGAAGAACCTTGCCAAGTATAATCTGATATGGCTTAAGAGGTGAAACAAGCAAGACCTCCATCGTTCCGAATTCTTTTTCGCGCGTGATGGTAATGGAGGTCATAAGGGCGCAGATAAGTATCATTATAAGTGTGATAACACCAGGGACAAACATGAATTGTCCCTTCAGAGAAGGGTTATACACCATTCTGACTTCAGGCTGAACAAGAAGGGCTCCTGACGCTGCAGGACCAGCCAGTTCCCTGTTGTAATCTGTGACTATGGCAGTGATGTAATTTGTTGTCAGGGTTGCCATGTTTGGCTCTGACCCGTCGGCTACGATGTTCACCACAGCCCTGCCCTGGCTGATAAGCTTTTTACCGAAATCCTTTTCGAATACGACCACTGCCTTTGTTGCCTTTCCCCTGAGAACCTTTTCAATGTCGTTATAACTCAGCAAGTCTTTCCCTCTTGTGAAGAAACCAGAGGCGCATATCTTGTCGGAGATCTTTCTGGTCGTTTCATCCTTCGACAGATCGAGAAAAGAAACCTGTGCATTTTTAAGGTCGTTGCTCACAACGAAACCAAAAAGTAGTATCTGAACACCCGGTATCCCGAAAAGTATGATCAGAGTCCGGAAATCCCTGAAGATATGCAGGAACTCTTTTTTTACAAATCCAATGAATCGTTTCATAGTATGCTTTTCAATTGGAGATTTTTTCCTTTTTACCGGCAGCAGGCCTGGCTATTTTGATAAAAACCTCCTCGACAGAGTCAGCATCATATTGTTTTTTGAGATCCGCCGGGGTATCAAGGGCCACGATCCTGCCATCATTCATTATCGATACCCGGTCGCAATATTCGGCTTCATCCATGTAATGAGTGGTTACAAATACAGTTATCCCCCTGGCAGCCGTTTCATAGATCATTTCCCAGAACTGCCTCCTGGTAATAGGGTCTACACCTCCGGTCGGTTCGTCGAGGAAGACTATGCGAGGCTCGTGCAGAACTGCAACCGAGAAGGCAAGTTTCTGCTTCAGTCCGAGTGGCAGTGAAGAAATAAGCCTGTCGGCGTAATTCCTGAAGCTGAGCCTTTCGAGAAGCGCTTCTGTACGCTCTCTGATGAGAGCCTTCCTCATTCCGTAAATTCCTCCGTAGAGCATTATGTTTTCACTGACTGTCAGATCTTCGTACAGTGAAAATTTCTGGCACATATAGCCTATGCTCTTTTTTATTTTTTCCGGTTCCCTGCCAGCGTCGAAACCTGCAACGAAAACTTCTCCGGATGTTGGCTCTGAAAGGCCTGATAGTATCCTGATTGCAGTTGTCTTGCCGGCTCCGTTTGCTCCAAGAAAACCGAAGATCTCCCCTTCATAGACATCAAAACTGAGATTGTCGTTGGCTGTGAAATCCCCGAATTTCTTTANAAGATTCCTGACNGATATTACTTTATTGCTGGTCATTTTACTTGTCGAATANAANCNTCANCTTNAGCTTCTTCACCCGTTTCCATCAGTTCAAGGAACCTGTCTTCGATTCCTGCTTTCGTCTCTTCAATGCATATATTGTGCAAGCCCATTCCGGCTAAGTAGTCTGCCAGCCCGGTATCAGGCTTGTCATCCCTGAAAGTGACATGGACAGCTTCTCCAAACGCGTATGCAGTATAAGTTCTCTGGTAAGATCTGAGGGCTTTTATAAGGCTGTATTTCTCCTGCCCCTTTACGCTGTACAGCTTTCTTGTGAACCCCGCACTTATTGTAGCAGGTTTATCAACTGCAAGCAGTTTTCCTCCCTGTATCAGCGCGACCCTGTCGCATCTCATCGCTTCGTCCATGTATGGGGTCGAAACGATGATTGTAATATCATGCTGTCTCAGTTTCCTGAGCATTTCCCAGAATTCGGCACGGGAGACAGCGTCTACGCCGGTTGTGGGTTCATCAAGAACCAACAGTGCCGGCTTGTGGATGAGGGCGCAGCAAAGTGCAAGTTTTTGTTTCATCCCGCCGGAAAGCTTTCCTGCAAGTCTTTTTTTGAATGGCACGATATGCGAATATATATCTGAGATAAGATCGTAGTTTTCCTTTACTGTGGTTCCAAATACCGTGGCATAGAAATTAAGGTTTTCCTCAACGGAGAGGTCCTGGTACAGGCTGAATCTGCCTGGCATATAGCCGATGTTTTTCCTGAGCTCCTTATAATCGGTTATGCAATCAAGCCCGTTTATTTTAATCTCACCTTTGTCGGGTTTAAGGAGAGTGGTTATGATCCGGAAAAGAGTTGTCTTGCCTGCACCATCAGGGCCAATGAAGCCAAACATTTCAGAATCAAGCACAGAAAATGAAATATCATTGAGTGCCTGTGTATCTGCAAATCGCTTGCTTATTCCGGAAGCCTTTATGAATTCCATAATACTTTTCTATTCAAAAATGGCTTCACCGGGCATGCCTGATTTAATAGAGCCGTCGTTGGTAACATTAATTGTCACGGCATAAACGAATGTTACTCTTTCCTCTTTGGTCTGAATTACTTTTGGAGTGAATTCTGCCTTCCCGGAAATGTTGCTAACAGTTCCTTCAAAGGATGAAAAGCCTTTTACCCCGTTGTCGATCCTGACATGGCATTTATTGCCAATCTTAAGAGAGCTGAGCTGAGCCCCGCTAACATACACCTTAAGTTTCATGAGTGACAGGTCTGCGATTTTTGCAAGAGGTTTTCCGGCTGCTGTTACTTCACCGGGTTCTGAATATTTTTCGAGTACGGTACCATCGAGCGGACTCTTCACAGTGCTTCTTGAAATTTGTTCAGCAATAGTGGCTTTTTTTGCTTCATAAAGAGCCATTTCCGACTCTACCGAAGATTTCTGTGTATTATTTGCGGCAATCTGTTTTTTAAGGACCTCTACCTGGCCGGTAAGATCGTCATACTGTTTTTTTGAAGCAGCATCGTCTTTCAACATGTTCTGCATCCTTACAACATTCACGTTCAGGTTGGCTATCTGCTGCATGATTATATCATTCTGTGCATTTATAGAAGAGATTTTGGTTCTTATGCTCCTTATTCCGGCATTGATTTCCGCTTTTTGAAGGTGAAGCAGAGTTGTATCTACGAGTGCAATCACAGAACTTTTTGTTATCACAGTTCCTTCTTCCGGAATGAACTGCAGAATTCTGCCGCTTGTCTCGGATGATATAATTACCTCGGTTGACTCGAAGTTGCCATAGGCATCGGCCTGCTTGCTATTGTTGCTGCACCCGGTTAAAATGAGGCCTGCGAGAATTATGAGTGTATTGGCTTTCATATTATTTATATTATTACTGTTCGATTTCTTTTCCGCTTATATTCAGGTACTCTGTTTTGGCCATCACCAGCTTTATCTTGTGTATTTCACAGTTTATCAGGGCCTGTTGCTCGGCATTTATCTCTGCCAGGTACTCCGTGGCAGTCAGTGTGCCATTGTTATATTGTGATTCGGCGGTGGCAGTTATTCTCTTCCTGACTTCAATAAGCGGATTATCTGAGACGATAAGTGACACAAGGTTGTCTATCTCTGCTTTTTTGGAAATAAGCATTCTTTTAAGACTTTCAGACAGATCAGCTTTACGGTCGTCGAGCATCTGCTGCTGCCTGGATATGATCTGTTTCTCGGTTTTGGATTTATTCCAGTCGAATATGTTCCATTTTACGCTGGCTCCCACAATATAATATGGCTCAAATGCATCCTTGAAGAAATTGTTTCCGGGAGGATTTCCATATCCCAGTGTCGCAAATCCGTAGGCCTTTGGCATCCTTTTACTCTGAATTACGCTTAACCCTGCGTTAAGCTGCTCCTTCCGCAGGTCAAAAAGCCTTAATTCGGGACGATCGGGTTCAATATCGGAAGGCACCTGAATATCAGGGACAGCGAGTTTTGCATCATTGTTGATTTCAATGCCGGTGAGTTTAGATAGCTGTCTGAGGAGTGCATCCCTCATTATTCCATTTTCATTGATCTGCTGTTCGACTTTTATTTTTTCAGCTTGCAGGACATCAAGGTCTGATTTCATAATTACCCCGTTAGAGAGGGCCGATTCCATTGAAGAGAGACGCTTATTTATCAGATTCATGAAATTATCGAGAAGTTCCTTCTGTCGTTCGATCAGAAGAACATTGAAATAAATGGCATTGAGCTGGCTTTTGAGCTTGTAAATGTCTGATTCGGTCTCTTCCCGGCTGACCTGAAGTGATGCCTTTTCAACAGCCCGTGAACTTTTTACAAGCCCTCCGTCGTATATCATCTGATTAATATCGGCAGTCACCTTATACTGATCATGAGGGAGCGGGGAAATGAGGCCTGCAATCCCGGGAATGGGAAGTGAACCCAGGACGCTTGTCATATCGACAACTGTTGAATTATAGATAAATGTAGCTCCTGCATCAAGTGATGGAAGCCAGTTCCGGGTAAGGTTTTTATCCTTCATCTGCCAGATATCGGCATAGGCTGATGCTTCACCAGCAATCGCTGTTGTGGTTGCAGCCCTGTCGTAGCACTCCTTCAGGGTAATTATTTTCTGAGCCCTGGCAGTAGGAAGGGCAAGGAGAGCCAGAATGAGAACCAAAAAATATCTTTTCATCTCTCGCATCTTACTTAATTGGGTTATTAATATCTTTTTTCAGAGCCCTTATGGCGTATTCGGCTGCGAATGCCTTACGATCCTCGATAAAATCATTGAAATCTACATCGATTTTCTCAAAGATTGCTTCAAGTATACCCTTTGCTGCAAACGGGAATACACTCAGGGATGCCATGGAAACCATTACCTGTGGCAGGTTTTTTTCATTGATGTTGTATTTCAGCAGCTCCTCACGGTGCTGAGACATAAGCATCTCCCACATTTTATTCACATCTATCTTTTTAATCAGTTTTTTTATGCGGGCCGGATTCCTGTTTACTTCATTGAGTATAAAGGCGGCCAGTCGCGGATTCTGCTGAAGGAAAGAAATATGTTCCCTGAAGAAGAATCTTATTTTGTCATCGAGAGAAAGGTTCTCATCAAATACCGGAGCAAACTTGGAGAATATCTTTGACGCGAGTTTTTCGAATACCGCGTTGAAAAGTTGATCTTTTGTCCGGTAATAATAGTGAAGCAGAGCTTTGTTAATTCCTGCATGATTTGCAATATCCTGCATCCGGGCGCCATCCATTCCCTTTTCAATGAATACCTCAGTTGCTGATTCAAAAATCTTATCCTCTGTTTGCCTGTCGTTATCAGTCATTTTTTAACTTATTAGTTTAACCAAAAAGATTAAATAAATGGTTTAACCGTTTGGTCAAAGATAAAATCAATTCTTTTTATTTGCAAATATTTTTTCAGAAAACTGACCGGAGTTGTTATTAAATTATTATTCTAATAATTAATTAACGAATAATCAGATATTTATTAATTTTATCACTCATCTCAATTCTGCAGGTATGGAACATCTCGAAATCAAAAACGGGGCATTCAGGCTAATCAGGGCCGGCATTGCTGTATTAAATATCATTAGTGCTGTAATGTTGTTTATTGCTTCTCTCGACAGGCATAGTATAATTTTATATATAGCTCCTGTATTAATTTTGATTCTTGGCATTTATCTTCTGACTAATGGTTTCGGAATTGAGAGGTGCTGGCTTACAGAAGGCAGTAACTACCTGACGATTAAATGGAGCAACAGGATAACTCCGGTGCAGATTCATGACGCCCGGATCCTGAAGATAAGCCTTGAAAGGACCAGGGTTGTCATTGTCAGGAAAGATGAAAAGGCTTTTTTACTTACCATCGGTAATCTGGAAAAGGCAGACAGAACAAGAGTTTATCAATTTTTCATTAATTATGCTAAAGGGCATAATATAGTACTCGACAGGCACTCAGGCACATTGCTCTGAATATTTGGGGAATAGTTTTAAATTCAAAAGATTTTAAGGGAATAAAAGGGGAGAATCTCTTGTCTTCCTGTAATACTGTAATAAACTATATTCAGCTATTACCGCATGCCCGACCTGATAAAATCCCGAAAGTTCCTGCCACCAGACAGGATAACCATTCTTTTTGTTTTTTCTCTTTTTCTTCTGAACCCGTTGAGGGTTGGAGCCCAGCAGAGAGAATACTCTTTTAATTCGCCGGGCAGCAAATGCTATATGAAATATTTATGCTACACTGCCGACAGCAACTATTCAAATATCAGGAGGCCCTTCCTTTTTATATTAGGCAAGCAAAACACAACTGCAAAATCTGTTTTTGAAAGCGACACCTTGCGTTATAATCCCCGGTTCATTAATTATTATCTCGTTTATCTCCCGGGCAGGGGCACTACTGCAGGTGAGAAGCTTTCCTGCATAGATGCACTCGCCAGCCTGATAACTTATAATTTCAAGTTTGGCAGGGCAAATATATTTTTTGAGGTGGAGGATTCTCTTCTTGGACGCAACGATATTAACCTCTACGGACTGAATTCAGTCTTCAAGAAAATAAGGCTTAAATCAGAAGAATCCATGAACCCGGCGGCTGGTGTTGAATTCAAGGCCATACAGGAAGAATTTTCGGAAACGGTTACTGCATACAAGCCAGAGGAAAAAGTTGCCGAGGATCTTGCTAATTATTACACCGGCGACGAAAATGCCGACAGTCTGGAGACGACCCAGGAGGCTGAAGTGGCCCCNAAAAGGACATACTTTGGCCTGCCCACAGCAACCAATTTTACTCTTTCAGGTGTTATCCGTGACCAGTCAACAGGCGAAACCCTGCCATTTGCAGCCATCCTGGTAAAGGGAACTACCATCGGCACCTCAACCAACTCTGACGGTTATTTTACCCTGCTCAAAGTGCCATCTGATACGAGCACTCTGCTGGTTCAATATGTCGGCTACAGGAAGACGCCGGTTTATCTGACTCCACAGATGCCAAAGAAGAATCTGCTGATCGACATTAAACCGGAGTCGAGGGCCCTTCGGGAGGTAAAGATTTCAGCACACAAGGATGATGTGGTTTTCGTCAAGAAAGAAGAGGTAGGCACAATTAAGCTGACTCCGCTAAAGATAGAGCAACTGCCCAGCATTGGGGAAAAGGACATGATGCGATCTTTTCAGCTTATGCCGGGAATTAGCGCATCAAATGAATCATCGTCCGGTTTATATATACGCGGAGGGACCCCCGACCAGAATCTTGTTCTTTATGATGGATTTACGGTATACCATGTCGATCATCTCTACGGATTCTTCAGTGCTTTCAATTCAAATGCCCTTAAGGATATTCAGCTTTACAAGGGAGGCTTTGAATCAAGGTTCGGAGGAAGGATCTCGAGCGTTACCGAAATAACAAGCAAGGAGGGAAACCAGAAAAGGATAAATGCCGGCTTAGACATCAGCCTCCTCAGCACAAACTTTTTTGCTGAAATCCCTGTNGGTAAGAAATTCACCTCTTTTATTGCCTTCAGAAAATCATACCAGGGAGCTATATATAACATGATATTCAAGAAATTCAACGGTTCACGCACGGCGAACGCACCTGATGTTGGAACAGGACCCGGAAGAAAGTATTCCCAGAGCGACGACATTACNTCATATTTTTACGACCTTAACGGGAAGTTTACCTACAAGCCGAGTGATAAAGACATTATTTCACTGAGTATTTTCAATGGCACTGATAAGCTTGATAACAGCTTTGCATCAAATATTCCATCATTCGGGCAGTCCAATGCAAACTTCAGCATGAACTCGGTTGACCTGACCAGCTACGGAAACATAGGATCAAGCCTTAAATGGTCCAGGAAATGGAACTCCAAGCTTTATGGCAACACAATTTTGAGCTATTCAAATTACTATAATAAGAGAAACCGGTCATCTGAAAGGACCCTTATTAATCCATCTGATGTTGCCACAACGAGCATGAACGGGATCTTCGAAAACAACGACCTGAAGGATTTCAGTTTAAAATCAGATTACCAGTATGAGCTATCCTCCAACAGCCAGCTTCAGTTCGGGGCTTTTGCAACACTTTATGATATCAAGTATTCGTATGCGGAGAGTGATACGGTTAAAATACTGGACCGGAGCGGAAAAGCAGTTCTTGGCGGAGCTTACCTTCAGTCGAGAACCAAGCTTTTTAACGACAAGCTGCAGCTTGTTCCGGGACTGAGGGCTGATTATTTTGAATCTACCCGAAAACCCTATCTCGAGCCGAGGCTCGCTGTTTCTTTCAACCTTACCGATAATATTGTGGTTAAGGGGTCAACCGGTAAATTCTACCAGTTTGCGAACAGGGTTACACGTGAGGACATTATGTCGGGAAGCAAGGAGTTTTGGATACTTGCCGATGGGAACAAGGTGCCAATAAGTTCTGCAATTCACTTTATAGCAGGCATCTCTTACGAAACATCACAATACACTTTCAGTGCTGAGGCATATTACAAGAAGATACATAACCTTACAGAATATTCGTTAAGGATCAATGCCAGCCCGATGGGAGTCGATTATAATGAGAATTTTTTCAACGGATATGGATTTTCAAGGGGTATTGAACTTCTGGCTCAAAAGAGTGCCGGCGATCTTAACGGTTGGGTAAGCTATACATTAGGCCAGGCCAGAAATCATTTCGATCAGTATGGGGCAGGCTATTTTCCTGCTAGCCAGGATGTGACTCATGAATTCAAGATCGTAGGGCTTTATAAGTACAAACGNTGGGATTTTTCAGCAAACTGGATATATGCTACGGGCCGTCCTTATACNGCCCCATCTGGCGCCTACACGATAACTCTGCTTGATGGAACGACACAGGATTTCTTCACGGTAACCACCAAAAACAGTCTCCGGTTACCTGATTATCACAGACTTGACGTATCGGCGACTTATAAGCTGCTTATGGGAAGAAGAGATGACACCAAAAGAAGAGAGCTTGGAACTGTGAGTTTTTCAATCTTCAACCTTTACAACCATCAGAATATCTGGTATAAGCAATATACCATTGAATCGGGCGATATCATTGTGACTAATATAAGATACCTGGGATTTACCCCTAATATCACACTTTCACTCAAATTAAGATAAGATGAGAAAGATTATTATACCGGCATTGATCCTGGCAGCCATCCTTGTTTCATGCATTGACAGGGATAACTCCGAATTCACCGATATCCCCATAGTTGAAGGATTCCTGAGGCCTGGTGATTTTGCAAGGCTTACGGTAAGCAGGCAAATACCCTTTTCTTCTAATGTCACATATTCATCAGATGATATAAATACCCTTTCGGTTACTATCTCGCATAACAACATTGATTATTTAATGACCCCTCTGGGCGATGGAAAGTATATCGACAGTTCGCTTGTAATAGCTCCAGGAGAAAGGTATGACCTCTATTTCATGTACAATTCAAAAGCAGTTACAGCTTACACCACTATTCCTGCAAAGCCTGTCTCATTTATCGAATCAGATACATCTGTTACCGTTACCAGAATGGACAGTACTTATACTCCCGGCGCCGGAGGCTTTACCATGCCTACGCCTATTTACCTCACATGGGACAATGATGACGAATCATATTATATAGTGGTGGCTGAGAACATGGAAAAGGAACTTGACCCTGTAAGAGATTTTGGTGACAGCACTGATGTTCCGATGGGGAGGTTTAATAAGGCTCCTACCACTGCATCAGGACTCGAAATGAGAGGGCAGGAGTTCACATATTTTGGGCGCCACCGGCTTATTCTGTACCATGTGCTTCCGGATTATGCATCCTTGTACGATCAGAGTACTTCAAGTTCCCAGAACCTTACAAATCCGTCAACAAGCATAACTAACGGATACGGCATATTCACCGGGCTTAATGCCGATACACTATTCATGACAGTGGAGGAAGCAAAATAGAAATTATTGCCCCGGGNTCAGCTTTTTATATCTCAGCCGGAGGCTGTTGGTCACGACGCTTACTGAGCTTAGAGCCATAGCCGCTCCGGCTATCATCGGGTTGAGAAGAAATCCTGTAAATGGGTAAAGAATTCCCGCTGCTATTGGTATCCCAATGATATTGTAAATAAAAGCCCAGAAGAGATTCTGGCGTATTGTATTGACGGTAAGCCTGGAAAGCTTTATTGCCATCGGTATTTTTGTCAGGTCCGATGAAATAATGGTCATNCTGGCAACATCCATGGCGATGTCTGAACCTTTTCCCATTGCAATGCTGATATCGGCTCTGGCAAGAGCCTGCGAGTCATTAATGCCATCACCTGCCATTGCAACTATTTTCCCGCTTTTCTGTAGTTCCTGTACATAGTCATCCTTATCCTGTGGTAGTGCACCGGCTCTGAATTTGTCGATTCCGGCACTCAGGGCAATGCTTCTTGCACTTGTTTCGTTGTCGCCTGTAAGCATATGAACCTCTATCCCCATTTCATGGAGCTGTCTGACTGCATCGACAGATGATTTTTTGATTTCATCGGATATTGCTGCAACAGCAAGAACTTCCCTGGAATCGGAGAAGATTGAAAGAGTTTTGGATTCACTTTGCCAGCGGGAGGCCCTTTCTGAAAGGTCAGCTGAAAAAGTGACTCCAAGTTCATCCATCAGAGCCCTGCTTCCAATAAAGTACTCCTTCCCATCAACAACTGCCCTTATGCCTTTACCGGGCATGTTTTCAACAGTTGCATTGAGCACAGATCCGCTTATCCCTGAGTTTTCAAGGAACCTGATTAAGGGCTCTGCCAAAGGGTGCTCGCTGTTTTTCTGAATAGAGCTGAATATAAGGCCTGAGGTTGAAATGTCTGCTCCGGCTTTCCATTCAAAGTTTGCAACAGAAGGTTCTCCCAGGGTTACAGTACCGGTTTTGTCAAGAACAACTGCATTTATCCTATGTGCAATTTCAAGGCTTTCGGCATCCTTGATCAGAATACCATTGTCGGCACCCTTGCCGATTCCTACCATTATTGCAGTAGGAGTAGCAAGTCCAAGAGCACAGGGACAGGCGATAATAAGAACAGTAACTATTGTAAGGAGGCTATGGGTAATTGAATTCTCAGTTCCGGAAAAATACCAGATTATACTGCTTAAGAGAGCGATTGACATAACCACAGGGACAAAAACTCCCGCAATTTTGTCTGCAAGGTGCTGTATAGGAGCTTTGCTTCCCTGGGCTTCCCGCACCATTCTGATTATCTGTGAAAGGAGGGTCTCGCTTCCAACTTTATCGGCCCTGAAATAAAAGCTTCCTTTCTGATTGATAGTTCCGGCAAATACCTTTGATCCAGCCATCTTCTCAACTGCCAGAGGCTCACCTGTAAGCATGCTTTCATCAACAAAAGAGGAACCGGAAATAATAATTCCATCCACAGCAATCTTGTTTCCCGGCTTAACCAGAATCTTCATTCCAGGTTCAACAGCGCTAATGGGAATCTCCTTCTCCCCGCCATGCTCTGAAATTATAGTAACGGTTTTTACCTGGAGTCCGATAAGCTTTCTGAGCGATAATGATGTATTGGCTTTTGCCCTTTCTTCAAGTGTTCTGCCAAGAAGAATAAATGTTACAATTACTGCAGAAGCCTCAAAATAAACATGTGTATCGACCCCTTTCCCTTCGAAAACTGATGGAAAAAAGGTAATGAAAGCACTATATATATATGCAATACCGGTGCTCAGCGCAACCAGCGTATCCATGTTGGCAGCCTTATGCCTGAGCTGCTTCCATGCACCAGCCGGGAACTGGCGCCCGAACCAGAATACTACTGGCGTTGCCAGGGCCATCATTATATAATTTGCATAAGAGATATGCATGAAGAACATTGCAATTACCACAAGAGGGATACTGAAAAATGCTGAAAGGANAGTATTGCTGCTTATTTCCTTATAGTATGACCGCTGTGCCTCCTCCTTCAGTTCCAGTGAATTGGCTTCATCAATAATAATATCATACCCTATCGACTGAACTGCTTTCTTCATTTCTTCAGGAGAAATATCCCCNGGTAGGAATTCAACATGCATTGACGTATCTGCATAATTCACTGTTGCCGAGGCTATCCCNGGAAGTTTCTTTACGAAGTCNTCGGTACGCGTTGCACATGATGCGCAATGCAACCCTGTTACCGGATAGGTCTTGGCTATCTTGATTTTTTTTGACATGTTGAAGATGTGAAGCCGGGCAAAGTTACTCTAAAAAGAACANCCCGAAATGNATNCCTGTGATGACATCTAACATACCAGGATAAAAAAAGTTAAAAATAAATTTGCATTTTATAATANTAATATTTTATCTTTGCAATATATAAGAANATTAAATATATAAAAAGTATGATATCGACAGATCTTTTAAAAGGTTCATTAAAAACGATAGTTCTTAAGGTTCTTGAGGAGAATGGCCGCATGTATGGTTACGAGATCACAAGGAAGGTAGAAGAATTATCGGGAGGGAACATCAGGCTCACTTATGGAGCTCTCTATCCGGTACTTCACAAGCTCGAAAGCGAAGGAGTACTGGTAACCGAATCGGAGAATTTCAATAACCGGATTCGGATTTATTACAAGCTTACTCCCAAAGGTCATTCAGTGGTTAAGGAAAAGATAAGAGAGATGAAGGAGTATATTGAATCGCTTCAGAAAATTGTTGATCCTCAGCCGGGTTTGAGCTATGCCAGATCTTAGTTCGCATAATATCGATCAGATAAGCAGGGATGTAAGGAATCAGGAGATTACCTTCTCTCACCTGCTCNATGACCTTATCGATCATATCTGCTGTGACGTGGAAGATGAAATGCGACGTGGCCTTGACTTTAACCAGGCCTACCAGAGAGTAAAGCAGAAGATGGGAGGAAGAAGGCTGAAGGAAATTCAGGAAGAAACACTTTATGCAGTTGACACTAAATACAGACAAATGAAAAACACTATGAAAATTTCGGGAGTAGCCGGGACCATTTTATTCGGGCTGGCTTCCATGTTCAAGATACAGCACTGGCCTGGTGCGGGTATTCTGATGACACTCGGGGCTCTGATACTGGCCCTCGTTTTCCTGCCTTCGGCTCTTTCAGTTCTCTGGAAAGAGACAAAAAGTGCGAAGAGGGTTTTCCTGTTCATTACAGCTTTTATGGCAGGCGCATTCCTTATCAGCGGCGTGTTGTTCAAGATTCAGCACTGGCCAGGAGCAGGGCAAATGCTTGTTGCAGCTTATGCAGGTGGCTTTCTTTTCATTGCAGCCCTCCTTGTGAACAGGCTCAGCTCACCGGAGAACAAATCAAAAAGAGTGGCCTATATCCTGGGTGCGCTGGGAGCTGTCCTTTATGTTTCCGGGCTTCTGTTCAAGATACAGCACTGGCCAATGGCTTCAACAATGATGCTGTGCGGGATGATTCTGACAGTTTTCATAGCCTTCCCGATTTATACATATATAATGTGGAAAGAAGAAACTCATGTAAGCGCCATGTTTATTTATATGGCAATTGCATTGTTGCTTATTGTAATCCCGGGAGCACTTGTGAACCTTCAGCTTCAGCGGTTTCAGAAGAATAAGCCGGCTGAAACGACCGAAACAGTTAAAGCCGATTCCACCAGGGCCGGGTCCGTAACTTTACAGGAAATCTCCAACACTCAAAATCAGCAGAAATGAAACAGAAACTATTTATTTTAGGACTAGCAACCGCGGGTCTGCTTACACTGGGCACAATCTTCAAGATAAACCACTGGCCTGCTGCCGGAATAATGATCATTGCAGGGATATTATCCTTCGTGCTGCTTTTCCTGCCTGCAGCCCTGATAAATAACTTCAGGGTAAACGGAACCCCCCAGAACAGGATGCTATACATTGTGACATATCTGACAAGTTTTGTGGTTTTTATCGGAATGCTTTTCAAGATTATGCACTGGCCCGGAGCGGGATGGGGATTGATAATTGCCCTTCCCTTCCCCTATGTGGTTTTCCTGCCGGTTTACCTGATAGTCACTGAAAAAAACAAGAGTCATAACATATATAATACAGTTTATATTCTCCTCTTGCTTGCATTAAACTCAACCTTTGCCGCCCTGCTGGCACTTCACGGTTAACATTCGGCCCTCCCCCGGCCGGCTTCGTGCCCGGAAAGGGATTTCATATCCCTGGCGGGCACGTTTTTTATTCTGGCCCGTCGGTAAAAATTGCTCTTCCGTCGGCAAATAACTGGCCTGCTTCCATTTGATTTTTATTGGCTTTCATGGGGCTATACATTTACACTAAAATTGGTATAGTCATATGAGAAAGATAGTATTAATATCATGCATGATCCTGGCTGTTCAGGCGTTCACGGCAAACGGGCAGCAGGATAGTACCTGGACACTCGAAAAATGCATACAGTATGCACTTGACAGGAATATACAGGTAAGAAAAGGGGAACTGAACAACCAGCAGAATCAGATCAATTCATACCAGGCCAGGATGCAAAGACTAATGTCTGTCAGTGCATCAGCCAGTCAGAATTTCGACTGGGCGAAGAGTTCAGCCTCATCATCATCAGCTCTTACAGGCAGTAATGGGTCGGGCTATTCAGTGAATTCCGGAATTACGATCTTCAACGGGTTCAGGCTTACCAATCAGATTGCACAGGCCGATCTTGAAATGGAGGCCGGTAAATCATCTCTCCTGACCACCGAGGAATCAATCAGTCTGAGTATTCTGAATGCCTACCTGCAGGTGCTTTATGCTGAAGAACAGGTAAAGAATGCTGAAAAACAGATAGAGGTTTCAAAGAGCCAGCTTAACCTTGCAGCGGAGAGGATGGCAACACAGCTGATATCGAAGTCAGATTATGCCCAGGTAAAATCACAACTTGCAAGCGAGGAGCTTTCACTGGCAACGGCAAAAAGCCAGCTTGCCATTGACAGGATTAACCTTATGCAGCTTATGGAGCTTCCGGTATCCGGGGGTTTCAGCATTGCACATCCCAACCTTTCAGGATCCATAAACCAGAACAGAATCCCTGACGTGAAGGCCATTTATGATAAAGCTCTTGAGATTAA
>JGI20214J51088_10000953_pt1 | contig 19677 bp, 9 predicted proteins | sample WetSurMetagenome_FD_51088 | JGI IMG/M metagenome (IMG submission 51088) | reverse complement strand
GACTTCCGGCTTCCGGCTTCCGACTTCTCAAAGGTAACTCTTTGAAAGCAAAAGAATCAATATTTTAGTTAACTTTACGTCTTCAGAAACTACCTTGAAATATTATGAAACCTCAAATAAAAAAAATATCACAAATATCATCTGACCAGTCTGTTATATGCATCTTAGGAGGAGAACATATTCCAGACAGGTTGAACCTTTCCGCACAGGAGAAAAATTTTGCATTGGACCGTCTCCGTGAAAAGGAGGAATATGTTTTCGTGAACTCATACAGCAAAATTGTTTATCTGGTACCTCTGAAAGAAGGAATTGCAGAAAATAAGATCAGGGAAGAATTAAGAAAGACTGCATACACCCTGAAAAAGCTTATAAAAAACAACAACCATACTGATCTTGTTATCACCTCTGAAAATGCATACAAAGGTGCAGTCGGGGATTTCGCTGAAGGACTGTTGTTGAGTGTTTACAGTTTCGATAAATACAAGACAGAGCCCGACAAAGAAGAGAAAAAGAGCTATCCCAGAACGCTTCTCCTGCATGGGGATTTGAATGATGCGGATATAAAATGGCTTGTTGATTTAACTGATGCCGTCTATTTTACACGCGACCTGATAAAGGAACCTGTCAACAAGCTGAATGCAGAAGATCTGGCTAAAGAGATTAAGAAAATCGGAACATCAGCTGGCTTCAGTGTTGAAATTCTGACCAAAGGTAAGATCGAAGCTCTGAAAATGGGCGGATTACTGGCGGTTAACAAAGGGAGCATTGACCCTCCGGTTTTCTCTATCCTGGAATGGAAACCAGCGAAATATAAAAACGAAAAACCTATTATCCTTGTTGGTAAAGGGATTGTTTATGATACCGGTGGACTGAATATTAAGACCGGGGAATTTATGGCAGGGATGAACGGCGATATGGCAGGAGCGGCTATAGTAACAGGTGTAATGCATACAGTTGCAAAATCTGGTCTTCCCCTTCATGTTATCGGGTTGATACCGTCAACAGACAACCGACCAGGCGGTAATGCCTATACTCAGGGAGATATTATCACCATGTTTAACAGGATGACAGTGGAAATCGGAAATACCGACGCTGAAGGCCGGCTGATCCTCGCTGATGCCATAAGTTATGCCTCAAAATATACTCCCGAGATAATAATAGATATTGCAACTCTCACGGGTTCGGCTGCCATGACCTTCAGCAACCAGGCAATAGCAGTAATGACAAACGCTGACAGAAAATACATCAGACTTCTTGAAGAGTGCGGAAATAGCGTTTATGAAAGGATTGCTGAATTGCCCTTGTGGGATGAGTATGGAGAGTTGCTCAAATCGGATATTGCTGATATGAAAAATGTTGGTGGCCGGGAGGCAGGTGCAATAATTGCAGGAAAATTTCTTGAGAAATTCGCAGAATATCCTCTGATTCATCTCGATATTGCCGGAACTGAAATGTTGAAAAAGGACGACTATTACAGATCTAAAAACGGAGCAGCTTCAGGCTTAAGATTATTAGCGACTTTCCTTCGGACCCTGGCATTATCAGAACCGGAAAGCAGCCAGACCTCCGGTTCACAGCACAAAAAAAACAAGTAAACATGATTTCCCTGATGTGGCCGGATTTCAACTGACTGCATATTGATGCATGAGGCAGAGTTAAAAGAAGGAAGAATATATCATTTTGACCATGATTGTGATAATTTAGTAGAAATTTTAATTTATGGAAAACAAAACAATACTTGCAGGAATCTCGCAGGGAGATATAAACGGAATAGGATATGAGGTCATCATAAAAGCTCTCTCGAATCCAACTATAAACGATATTTGCACACCCATTGTATATGGCTCACCCAAAGTAGCTGCTTATCATCGTAAGGCATTGAATGTTAATAATTTCAGCTTCAATAATATCAGAACAGCTGATGAAGCACATGCGAAAAAAGCGAATATGATAAACTGCCTCGATGATAACATCAGGGTTGAACTTGGAAAATCAACACCGCAGGGTGGAGAAGCCGCCATTATTTCGCTTGAAAAAGCAGTCGAAGATCTTAAGGAAGGCAAAATAGACGTTCTTATAACAGCGCCCATCGATAAACAAAATGTTCAGTCGGAAAATTTCCATTTCAAAGGTCATACCGATTATCTTAAATCCGTTGCCGGAGCGTCCGAAGTTCTGATGTTCATGATAAGCGAAAGCATGAGAATCGGAATGGCAACCGACCATGTTCCTCTTAATAAAGTCTCTGGACTTATTACCAAAGAATTGCTGCTACGGAAAATCAAGCTAATGAACCAATCGCTCATACTCGACTTTGGCATCAGAAAGCCCAGGATTGCTGTGCTCGGACTCAATCCACATGCAGGTGATAATTCTCTGCTTGGAACTGAGGAAGCTGAAATCATCATCCCTGCAATTCAACAGGCTATGAAAGAAGGAATAATGACCTTTGGCCCTTTCCCTGCCGATGGATTTTTTGGCGCCGGTTCATTTACCAAGTTTGATGGCATACTCGCTATGTATCATGACCAGGGACTCGCTCCGTTTAAGGCTCTCTCATTCGACACAGGCGTAAACTTTACTGCAGGTTTGCCTTTCATAAGAACCTCTCCTGTGCACGGTACTGCTTTTTCTATAGCCGGAAAAGGTGAAGCCTCGGAAAACTCATTTCGCCAGGCTATCTACCTTGCCTGTGATATTTTCAGAAACAGGCAGATGTATAACGAGATATCAAAAAATCCGCTGAAACATCAGGATATAGAAATACACAGCGACAGAAGTGATGAACTTCCTCCAGATATATTTAATTCCGAATCCTAAATATGATAGATTATATCAAGGGCGAGATTACCCAGATAACGCCAACTTTCGTTATTATAGAAACAGCCGGGATAGGTTATTCAGTGAATATCTCATTAACCACATTCTCCAGGCTTGAAAACCAGAAGACTTTTAAAATACTTATTCATGAAGTCATACGTGAAGACAGCCACCAGCTTTTCGGATTTGCAGATGGTGAAGAACGGGAAATCTTCCGGTTGTTGATTTCGGTTTCAGGCGTCGGAGCTAATACTGCCAGGATGATGCTCTCATCACTGAATCCGGCTGAGATCGAGAAAGCAATTACAGGTTCAGATGCAAATCTTCTTAAAAGCATAAAGGGAATAGGTTTAAAAACAGCGCAACGGATTATCATCGACCTTAAAGACAAACTCGGGAAGCATGGCGCAAGTGACGAAATATTTGCTTTTGCGGACAATACAAGGCGTGAAGAGGCGTTATCTGCATTAGTAATGTTGGGATTTGCCAAAAGCGCTGTCTCGAAGGTACTTGATAAGATCGTTAGAGAAGAAAAAAATCTGACCGTTGAGGATATGATAAAACGGGCGCTTAAAAATTTGTAATTCTGAATATAAGCCGGATTGGGATCAGGAATATCACATAAAAGTACTCTGATATATTCGTATCTTCTGCTGTTAGCTTCTCTTCTCTTAATGTCTACTGAAGCGATTAGCCAGGCTCCTGTGCAGAAAGGTGTAGGAGCTGATTCAACCCGGAAATCTGTTCTTAAACTTAAAGATGACACTGGGATTCCATGGGATCTGAAGCAAAAAGCCCCACTGTTCCTCAATGTCCCGTCGAATATCAAATCCACGGTAATTTATGATACCCAGAAGAACGAATATATTATCTATGAGAAAGTAGGTAATCTTGATTACCGTACGCCTGTTTATATGACACCTGAAGAATACAGGAAGTATGAGTACGCAAGGTCGATGCGCGAATACTGGGACTCCAGGATTTCCGGCACACAGGCTGGGTTCAAATCAAGTCTGATTCCCCAGATCGAAATTGGCGGAGCGGCATTCGACAAAATATTCGGAAGCAACACTATCAACATTATTCCGCAGGGATCAGCTGAACTGATCTTTGGAATCAATATCTCTAAAACCCAGAATCCGACACTTCCTGTAAAACTTCAGACTATCCCCACATTCGATTTCAAGGAGAAAATTCAGATGAATGTCACCGGGACTATCGGTGACAAAATGAAACTCGGTGTGAATTATAACACCGATGCAATGTTTGAATTTGAAAACAGAACAAAACTTCAGTACGCAGGGAAAGAAGATGAGATTCTTAAAAAAGTTGAGGCAGGAGATGTCACCCTTCCTCTTTCAGGAACCCTTATAACGGGCAGTTACAGTCTCTTCGGTCTAAAAACTGAAATGCAGTTCGGGAAACTGACAGTCACCACAGTTCTTTCCCAGCAAAAAGGTCAATCAACAGTTGTACAGTCAAAGGGGGGAGCACAGCTGACGGACTTTGAAGTTACTGTCGATGATTATGAGGCTAACCGGCATTTCTTCCTGTCGCAATATTTCAGAGACACCTTTGATGAATCGCTGAAGAATCTGCCGCTTGTCAGTTCAGGAATAAACATCAACCGTATTGAAGTGTGGGTAACTAATAAATCCAGCTCTTTTGAAGATGCGAGCAACAGAAATATAGTTGCCTTTATGGACCTTGGCGAAAATGCAAAACATATTTTTAATAAAGTGCCTGGTTTTCAGGCCGGTTCAGGAGCTTTGATTTACCCCGACAATAATGCCAACAGGATGTATGAGGAGCTTACAACCTCATATGGCATTATCAGGAATGTTGATCAGGTTACCAATGCTTTTGGTCCGTTATATCCCGGATTTCAGATAGGAAGGGATTTTGAAAAAATTGAGAACGCCAGGAAACTTGATGTAAGGGAATATGAACTGAACAGCCAGCTGGGCTATATCTCCCTGAATACCGCACTGAATACCGATGAGGTTCTGGCTGTTGCATATGAATATACAATAGGAGGTCAGGTCTTCAGGGTAGGTGAATTTTCAACAGATGGTATAACAGCACCTCAGGCACTGGTGCTTAAGCTTATAAAAGGAACCACGCTGAGTCCTAAATTACCGACCTGGAAACTGATGATGAAAAATATTTATTCATTGGGATCAGGTAAGCTCGACAAGAAGGATTTTGTTCTGAACGTACTGTATCAGGATGATAAGACAGGAAATTCAGTTAACTATATCCCTGAAGGCGGACTGGCTGATAAGATTCTGCTCCAGGTTATGGGACTCGATAACCTTAATTCACAGCTCGACCGCGAACCTGACGGGTTCTTTGATTTTATCGATGGTGTAACCGTAATGGCCGACAGAGGGAAAATAATCTTCCCTTATATTGAACCATTCGGAAGCCATCTGAAAAAAATGATGATCGACCCTAAACTTGTTGCCAAGTATGTTTTCCAGGAGTTATACGACTCCACACAAACCGCTGCCAGGCAGATCGCTGAGAAGAATAAATTCAAAATGACCGGACAGTATTCTTCAGAAGGCGGTTCCGTTATAAGGCTGAATGCAACGAGTATTCCTCAGGGTTCCGTAAAAGTTACGGCTGGTGGTGTTCCCCTCACAGAAAATACCGACTATACCGTTGATTATAATATGGGTACTGTAACTATTATCAACAGCGCCCTGATAGAATCACAAACGCCTATCCAGGTTTCTCTTGAAAACAATCAGTTTTTTGGCTTCCAGACCAAAACCCTTGTCGGAACACATCTCGATTATCGCATCTCCGACAATTTTGATATTGGTGCTACCATTCTTCATCTTACTGAACGGCCTTATACTCAAAAAGTTAATTACGGGGAAGAACCAATCTCTAATACTATATGGGGACTTAATACTTCCTATAAGACCGAGTCGCAGCTGCTCACAAAAATTATCGACAAGATACCCCTTCTTAATACCAAAACCCCGTCCTCAATCTCATTTTTTGGTGAATTTGCCAACCTGATTCCGGGACACTCAAAAGCTATTTCAAGCGCCGGGAATTCATATATAGATGATTTTGAAGCCAGTGAAATTCCCCTCGACCTGAAATCCTTCAATGCATGGACAATTTCGAGTGTACCGCAGGGACAGGATCTTATGTTCCCTGAAGCAAGATTTAATAATAATCTGGTGAGTGGTTTCAACAGGGCTAAACTGGCATGGTATGTCATCGATCCTCTCTTCCTCAGAAACGGATCATCCACTCCGGAATATATCAGACAGGATGCAAACCTGCAATCCAGCCATTTTGTAAGGGAGATTTATGAAACTGAGATCTTCCCTTTTAAAGAAAGTCCAAGCGGTATACCCACTAACCTTACAGTACTTAACCTTGCCTATTATCCTGGTGAAAGAGGACCTTACAATTTTGATACAAGTCCCGGACCTTATTCGGCCGGATTGAGTCCTGCAGGTGGACTGAATGATCCGAAATCACGGTGGGGAGGCATAATGAGGGAAGTCCTTACAAGCGATTTCGAAACTGCAAACATTCAGTATGTTCAGTTCTGGGTGATGGATCCCTTTGTGGATAATCCTGATGGGGAAGGAGGCGATTTATATATAAATCTTGGCAATATCTCCGAAGATATACTCAAAGATTCGAGGAAGAGCTTTGAAAACGGACTCCCTGGCTCTCCTGAAGTTAAAAATGTTGATACAACTGCCTGGGGAAGGATTCCTACAGTACAGGCTGTAGTTCATGCTTTTGATAATGCTCCCGAATCAAGGCTCTATCAGGATGTCGGATTTGATGGTCTTGGAGACTGGGATGAAGAGACCTTCTTTAAGAATTATCTTGAAAGATCCGCTCTTATTGTAAACACTGATGCTTATCAGAAAATCGCAAAAGACCCGTCAGGTGATGATTATCATTACTTCAGGGGAACCGATTATGATAATGAAAAACTTGGGATCCTTGAGAGGTATAAAAACTATAATGGTGAGGAAGGGAATTCACCAACATCAGGTATGTCGAAGGAATCTTATCCCACTACAGGAACCACTCTGCCTGATATGGAGGATATAAACCGCGATAATACTTTAAATGAGACTGAAAGCTATTACCAGTATAAAGTAAGTCTGCGGCCCGGAGACCTTAAGGTAGGGTCAAATTATGTAACCGATGAAATTGACGCTCCAGTTACATTTGCCAATGGCAAAAAATCGCATGTGAGATGGTTTCAGCTTAAAGTTCCTGTTACTGATTACCAGAAAACTATCGGTCCTATCAAGGATTTCAAATCGATCCGCTTTATGAGGATGTTCCTGAAAGGATTTGAGCAACCGGTAATAATGCGATTTGCCAAACTCGATCTGGTACGCGCCGAGTGGAGAAAATACAATATTTCATTTCTTGAAGGTGGAGAAAGGATTACGGTGCCTGAGGCAACTGACGGTACCTTTGAGATAAGCTCGGTCAGCATCGAGGAAAACTCAGGTAAGATTCCTGTAAACTATGTTTTGCCTCCAGGATTTGACAGGGTAACTGATCCGCAGAATCCACAACTCAGGCAGCTCAACGAACAATCGATGGTGCTCAAGGTTCAGAACCTTGAAGATGGTGATGCCAGAGCCGCATTCAGAAACGTGAATCTCGATATAAGACAATACCGCAAACTGAGGATGGAGGTTCATGCAGAAGCAATGATCGGTCAGCCTCTTCAGGATGACGAATTGACTGCTTTCATCAGGATAGGTTCTGATTACAAAGGTAATTTCTATGAATATGAATTACCTTTAAAACTCACACCACCCAAACCCAGTATAGGATATAGCAATAAGTCGGATGTAGACAGGGCTATTGTCTGGCCTGCTGAAAACAGTTTCATAATTGATCTCTCTGTTCTGCAGGCTGCCAAGCAGGAAAGAAACCGTCAGATGCAGCTTCCGGGCTCATCCCTGAGCGTATCGGATGTTTTTGTGTATAACAGCGGCACTGCACGTGTATCCGTCTCAGGTAATCCCAACATGAGTAATATTAAGGTCATAATGATCGGCGTAAGGAATCCGATAAAAACACGCAGCAGAACAACCGATGACGGAACTCCGAAATGGGGAGAAGTATGGTTTGATGAACTTCGGCTTAGCGACTTTGTTGAGAATGGAGGATGGGCTGCTAATGCTCATCTGCAGGCCAGGTTAGCCGACCTTGGTACCGTAGATATGGTCGGACAGGCAAGCACTCCGGGCTGGGGAAGCATTGAGAAAAAAGTCAATGAGAGGAGCAAGGAAGAAATTTTAAAATATGATCTTTCCTCTACGGTGGAGTTAGGCAAGTTTTTTCCTGAGAAAATCGGTGTCCGCCTTCCTGTTTATGTTGGCTACTCAGAAACACGCATAAGACCTCAGTATGATCCTCTTGACCCGGATATACAGCTGAAAGATGCCCTGGCAACTGCAAGTAGCAAATCAGTGCGTGATTCAATCCTGAATATCTCCGAGGATCTTTCGAGACGTAAAACAATAACAGTGAGCAATGCGGGGATCACTAAAAGAGGCGATAAACCACATCCATGGGACTTAGCTAACCTAAGCGTTAACTATACATATAATGAGATTTTTAACAGCAATACCACGACCCAGTATAATATTGAAAAAAACTACCGGGGCGGAATAAATTATGATTATCAGGCACAACCAGCCAATATTATGCCTTTCAGAAATGTGAATTTTTTGAATTCACCACTCCTGAAGATTGTGAAGGACTTCAATTTTTACACATTCCCGAAAAGTCTCTCATTCAGAACTGATCTTACAAGGTATTATAATGAGCTGATTACAAGAAATATAAATAATCCTTATCTGAAAGTGACTCCCTCATTCAAAAAGGATTTCGAGTGGAGCAGGATTTATGACGTAAAGTTCGATATAACCCGTCAGCTCAAATTCGACTTCACAGCAACCGATCTTGCCAGAATTGATGAGCCTCAGGGAGGGGTCGGCAAAAACAGATATGCAAGCACCTATAATATGTGGCGCGACTCTGTCATTACTAATTTAAGGCGCGGAGGCAGAACCACTACATATAACCACTTCATAAACGTAACATACAATCTACCTGTCAACAAGCTTCCGTTACTTTCATGGGTAAATGCCAATGCCCGTTATAGTTCGGATTATACCTGGCTTGCAGGGCCGCTTTTCCCCGACAGCATGAAGATTAACCTGGGTAATTCGATAAAGAATCACAGTGAGATGACCTTTACAGGTATGGCAAATTTTGCCTCCTTATATACCAAGCTGAAATTCCTGAAGAACATTGAAAATAATACAATGCCTGGCGCGGCTCAGAGGATGAAAGCTGAACTGAAGACTGTGACTTATACCAGGGATAATGTCAGTTTTAAGGCGAATACCGTCAAATCAATAGTCCATAATCTGAAAACCAGAGATGTTAAGGTCAGGGTGGTAAACAAGACAGGGGAGGAGGTCAAAGGAAAACTGGAGATTGTAAATGAAAATAAGATCAATTTTACTGCTGCTCAACAGGCTGATGGAGCAAAAGTCGTTGTAGAGGGAAAAGTAAAGAAAAACAGGGATCCGCTTATTGTTGCAGGAGAATACCTTGTCAGGGCTGTTATGGGGATCAGATCTGTGAGCCTTACCTACACAACCGCACAGGGAGCTTTCCTTCCTGGTTACGCTCCCGAAACAAAGTTCCTGGGGATGTCGGAAAATAATGGTACTCTGGCCCCTGGATGGCCTTTCATACTTGGATACAGCGACAAAAACTTCTTCAATAACGCCATAACAAAAGGGTGGTTGTCGACAGATACTCTGTTGAATACACCTGCTATATATGACATAAAGAGGGATCTTTCTTTCCGGAGCCTTATTGAGCCTTTCCCAGGGCTCAGGATAGATTTAAACGCAGACAGAAGGTTCCTTGAGTCGACAAGTGCATATTANAGAGCCGATATTAACGGAAACTTCCCGGATAGTACACGAAACCGGATTACTTCAGGGAACTTCTCAATCTCCATAATTTCCTGGGGAACTTCATTTGAAAAGATTTCAAAATCAAATGATTATGTTTCACCTGCTTTTGAAGCTTTCAAGAAGGATATTGTTATTATTTCGGCCAGGCGAGCGGCTGAACGGCAGAAAGTAGATCCGGCATATAACCCTGATATTGATCCGACTACCGGTCTTCCAATTGAGGGTCCATATAAAAGCGGATACGGCGAAACATCCAGAGAAGTGCTGATCCCCGCTTTCCTTGCAGCATATACTAAATCAAATGCTAATAATGTAGGTCTTGAAACCTTTCTATCTCCCTGGAGAATGATGCCTAACTGGAGGATTAACTTCGACGGGCTGTCAAAATTTGATTTTGTCCAGAAATGGTTCAGGTCGATAAACCTTATGCATCAGTACCGGAGTACCTATCAGATTGGCTCTTATACCTCTAATCTGAATTATATCAGTGATAACTTCGGGATGACTACAATGCGCGATTTGCAGAATAACTATATTCAGCAATTTGACATAAACGTAGTTACAATCAGCGAACAGTTCAGCCCTCTTATAAATGTTGATATGAACTGGAAAAACTCTCTTACCACCAGGTTTGAATGGAGAAAATCCAGGACTGTAACCCTGAACCTTACCAGTAACCAGGTTTCCGATGCACGTATCAATGAGTTGATATTTGGCGCCGGATATAGATTTGATAATGTTCAGATAATACTTAAAACCGGCAATGGACAGAAGGCTCTGAAGAGTGATCTGAACATACGTTTTGACCTTTCGATTAGAGATAATAAGACACTCGCGCGAAAACTGATAGAGGATGTGAATCAACCTGTGGTCGGTTTAAAAGTCTTTTCAATTGGTGCAACTGCTGATTATGTACTGAGCGACCGTTTTAATCTTCAGATCTTTGCCGATCATAGCATGAATAATCCGTTTGTTGCGAATACTTTCCCGACCTCAAATACAAATTTCGGATTCAGCTTGAAATTCACCCTCGTTCAATAATATTCGCTCGAAAATTAATTTATTTACCCCGTCCCAATGGGAATAAATTGATTTTGTCTGCGCCGAGCTCTTCCGCTCTGATGGTTTGTCGCTTTGTTATGATTTTTACGGATTCTTAGTCGCTTCAGCTTTGGAGAGTGGGGGATTCCTCGCTTCGCTCGGAATCTCCTGCTAGAATAGCAAGAAGTTACTAAAATGGGTTCTACGAAGATTTTCTCAGAAATCGACTGAAATATAAGAGATCCTCTCTTTCATCCTGAAAATCAGCTCTTACATCATAAAATATTTCACCGGTTCACACCATTTCTCGAACCAATTTTCTATTTTTGATAAGTATTGGTCGTTATTTTAATACCCCTGAAACTTAGCCTTGCTATATGAAAAAAACTAAACCTCAATTAACTTTCTGGCAGATCTGGAACATGAGTTTCGGATTTCTCGGAATTCAGTTTGGATTTGCTCTTCAAAATGCCAATGTCAGCAGAATCTTTGAAACACTTGGAGCAAAAGTTGAAAACATTCCTATTCTGTGGATAGCGGCTCCTGTAACAGGACTCATTATTCAACCGATAATAGGTCATATGAGCGACAATACCTGGAACAGGTTAGGCCGTCGCCGCCCTTACTTTCTCACCGGAGCTATCCTTGCCTCTCTGGCACTGATAATTATTCCTAATTCACCCGTACTATGGATGGCTGCAGGAATGCTGTGGATAATGGACGCATCGATAAATGTTTCAATGGAACCTTTCAGAGCTTTCGTAGGCGATATGCTTCCTTCCGATCAGCGTACAACCGGTTTTGCTACCCAGAGCTTCTTTATTGGAACAGGAGCAGTAATTGCCTCTGTCCTTCCCTATGTTCTCACAAACTGGTTTCATATTCAGAATACAGCCCCGGCAGGGCAGATACCTTTATCGGTAAAACTCTCGTTTTACATTGGGGGTGCCGTATTTATCTCTGCAGTTTTATGGACGATAATAAGAACCAAAGAGTATTCTCCCGATGAAATGAAAGAGTTTTCCTCCGAGGAAAATTCAAAAGCCGACTATGATGCAGATACCGAAAATAATTTTTCCTCCGGAGTATTCACGAAACGAGGAATTTACTGGCTTCTTGCCGGTGTTCTCATGAGTATCATTATAAAGACATATTCACTTGAAAAGGAACTTTATATATTATCGGTCGGAATCGGAGCTTTTGGTCTGATCCAGATAATTTCCGGACTTTTTGTATCAGCCGGAAAAACCAAAAGCGGGTTGGTTGTTGTGCTCAGTGATCTCTACAGCATGCCCAAGACTATGGGTCAACTGGCGATAGTCCAGTTTTTTTCCTGGTTCGCACTCTTCTCGATGTGGATCTATACAACATCCGCTGTGACCAGTCATATTTATGGAACCAAAGACCCTACAAGCGAACTGTATAACCAGGGTGCCAACTGGGTCGGGATACTCTTTGCTGTATATAACGGATTTGCAGCCCTTGTCGCCTTTCTACTCCCTGTAATTGCCCGACTGACAAACAGGAGGGTTACCCACTCTGTAAGCCTTGTTGCAGGCGGATTGGGATTGATTTCCATAATCCTCTTTCATACACCTGAATTGCTGATTATTTCAATGCTTGGTATCGGACTTGCCTGGGCCAGCATCCTGGCAATGCCATATGCTATTCTTACCGGTTCACTTCCCGCCAAGAAAATGGGAACTTATATGGGGATCTTCAACTTTTTTATAGTAATTCCCCAGATCCTGGCAGCCAGTATTCTTGGATTCTTTGTCCGCGATATTTTTGGTGGCGAAAGCATCTATGCTCTGGTAACAGGCGGCATTTCTATGTTTATAGCTGCAGTCCTGATACTCTTTGTCAAAGACGTTGATGAAACAAAATTCGTAAAAGAGTGATGCATACGGCTGCATGTATTTTCGATCTCGACGGAGTGATAGTTGACACTGCAAAGTATCATTTCCAAGCATGGAAGAGACTCGCCGATCAGCTCGGTATAATCTTTACTGAAGAGGATAATGAGCGCCTTAAAGGCGTTAGCAGAATGTCCTCACTGGAAATAATCCTGGAACTGGGCGGTATCAATCCGGGAGATGAAAAAAAGATGGAGTATGCGACCTTGAAAAATGACTGGTACGTTGAATTAATCAGTAAAATGACCCCTGCTGAAATTCTACCTGGAAGTGTCCAGTTCATTAAAGAGATCAGAAAAAAAGGTATCAGAACAGCAATAGGATCTGCAAGCAAGAACACTCCAATGATCCTTCAGAGGGTTGGAATTCAGGAGTTGTTCGATGCGGTTGCTGACGGGAATAATATCACCAAAGCAAAGCCCGACCCGGAAGTGTTTCTTAAAGCCGCAGAAATGCTGAATGTGGATCCTGCAGAATGTGTCGTATTCGAGGATGCGGTGGCAGGTATACAGGCAGCTGTTAATGCAGGAATGAGATGTGTCGGTATAGGTTCGAAACTGGTACTTGCTAAAGCAGATATGGTTGTGTCAGGACTAAACGAAATGAATCCTGAAATACTGAGTAACTTAGAAAATACTAAATACATATGAACAGTTTTTATAAGAAAGATGCCTGGCAAATTATCGAAGAGGGATTCCATCCTGATATGAACAGGGAGTCGGAGAGCATTTTTTCGATAGGAAACGGATACATGGGGCAAAGAGCCAACTTTGAAGAACAATACTCAGGAGAAAGCCTCCGGGGAAGTTATGTTGCCGGAGTTTACTATCCGGATAAGACCAGGGTAGGATGGTGGAAAAACGGATATCCCGAATATTTTGCTAAAGTCCTGAATGCACCAAACTGGATTGGAATTGATATATCAGTGAATGGTGAGAGTATTGATCTGGCAAAATCAGAGGTAACCTCTTTTACGAGAACTCTTGATATGAAAGAGGGTTATCTTGAAAGATCGTTCACTGTAAAGGTAAAGGATGGAAAGTCAGTTGAAATCATCAGCAGGAGATTCGTCAGTATGGCCGAACCCGATCTCGGGATAATAAGATATATGGTCAGGTCAATAGATCTGGAAGGAACAGTCAGCTATAAAGTATACATCGACGGAGACGTTAAAAATCAGGATACGAATTATGGTGAGAAGTTCTGGACCGAAGTCAGCAAGGAGATAAATGAAAAATCAGGTGTCCTGATAACCAGTACTCTGAAGACAGATTTTCATGTCGCGACAGGTATGGACTTCGTATTCTTCAGAAACAATGAAGAGATTCCTGTTAAGATGGCCAATAATACGGCAGAGAAATATATTTCAGCGTCAACAGATATTAAAATAGGTGCCGGTGAAGAAATAGTTCTTTATAAGTTCGTCTCCGTTTTGTCCTCGCTGAATATCCCGAAGGGAGAACTGGCCGAAAAGGCCAGGATGCGAACTGAAGAGGCTAGANCAATAGGATTCTCTAAGCTTTTCCTTGATCATACCAGGGAGTGGGAAAAAATCTGGGCTACATCTGATGTAATTATAGAGGGTGATCTCTCAGCCCAACAGGCTATAAGGTTCAATATTTTTCATCTTAACCAGACATACACAGGTAAGGATGAAAGATTAAATATCGGGCCTAAAGGATTTACGGGTGAAAAGTACGGAGGCAGCACATATTGGGACACCGAGGCTTTCGGGTTGCCTTTTTTCCTGAAGACAGCTGACCCGATAGTGGGGAAAAACCTCCTTCTGTACAGGTACAAACATCTGCAAAAGAGTATAGAGAATGCAGCCAAACTTGGATTTAAAAACGGTGCGGCTCTCTACCCCATGGTGACTATGAATGGCGAAGAGTGTCATAATGAGTGGGAAATAACATTCGAGGAAATTCACAGGAACGGAGCTATTGCTTTCGCAGTATACAATTATATAAGGCATACTGGCGATAATGAATATATGGCTGATTTTGGACTTGAAGTATTGATTGGTATATCACGTTTCTGGAGCCAGCGGGTAACATACTCGGAAAACCTTGGGAAATTTGTTATGTTAGGGGTTACCGGACCAAATGAGTATGAAAATAATGTCAATAATAACTGGTATACTAATAAGTTAGCTGTATGGACTTTGTCTTATACGCTTGAAAATATAAGGATCCTCGGAAAGGAAAACCCTGCCAGGCTCCATGATCTGTCCGGTAAAACCAATTTTGATTTTTCATCAGAGACTGCAAGATGGGAAGAGATAGTTGAGAAAATGCATTTTCCATATGATAAATCACGCGAAGTATTTCTTCAGCAGGACGGATTTCTCGATAAAGAACTGAGGCCGGCAAACAGTATTCCTGCCGAGGAAAGGCCAATCAACCAGCACTGGTCATGGGACAGGATACTAAGATCCTGCTTCCTGAAACAGGCTGATGTCCTGCAGGGTATATATACTCTGGAGGATCAGTTTGATACTGACACTATCAGGCGGAATTTCGACTTCTACGAGCCAATGACTGTTCATGAATCATCACTCTCGGCATGCATATATTCGATTATTGCTTCAAGAATAGGCAAGATTGAAAAAGCGTATGAGCTGTATCTTCGAACTGCCCGACTTGACCTTGATGACTATAACAGGGAAGTTGGCGAGGGACTGCATATCACCAGCATGGCGGGAACATGGCTCGCAATTGTTGAAGGCTTCGGAGGGATGAGGATCCTCGATAATAAAGTGTTATTAAAGCCTCAGATCCCTGAACAATGGGAGTCATATTCATTTCATGCCAGGTTCCGTGGCATCCTTTTTGAGGTCAGGATCACAAAGGATAATGTGAGTATAAACAATCTGTCTGACAAGATTTTAAAATTGGAATTATCAGGTAAAGATTATCAGCTTAAGGGATCAGAGAAAGTGACCATAAAAAGGGAGGCAGATACTGTTTCCGGTTAAGCAGAAATAAAGAATATAAATCTAATTAGTAAAACTAAAATAATCACCAATGGAAAAACTGCCTTTGAGTATCGTGCTTTTAATACTGGCTCTTGTGGTTACAATTGCCGGATGTTCGGTATCAGGAAAGAAAAAGGAACTTAAACCGTTTGAATCAGAGGTCGTACACCCTGAATGGTCAAAGAATGCTGTTATTTATGAAGTTAACATCAGGCAATATACTCCTGAAGGAACATTTAATGCATTTGCAACACATCTGCCAAGGCTTAAGGATCTGGGAGTGGATATTTTGTGGCTCATGCCAATCAATCCGATCGGAATAAAAAACAGGAAGGAACCTCTTGGAAGTTATTATTCGGTGAGAGATTACAAAGATGTTAATCCTGAATTCGGGAATCTCGATGATTTTAAAAATCTAGTGGCAAAAGCTCACGAACTGGGATTTCACGTCATAATAGACTGGGTTCCCAACCACTCTTCCTGGGACAATAAGCTTGCCGTTGAGCACCCCGACTGGTATACAAAAGATGCTAAGGGTAATTTTATTCCACCTCTCGGGTTTGACTGGACTGATGTTATTCAGTTTGACTGGTCGAAGAAGGAATTGCAGGACTATATGCATAATACTTTGAAATTCTGGACTGATCTTGGGGTAGACGGATTCAGGGTTGATCATCCAGATCTGACACCACCTGAATTCTGGGCGAAGGTAAGGGAAGAACTGACGAAATCGAAACAGATTTTCATGGTTGCCGAGAATGAAGGTGTGACAGCCTTTCTGGAAAAAGGATTCGACATGAGCTATGCCTGGGAGCTGCATCATCTTATGAACAGCATTGCTCAGGGCAAAGACAGTGTAAAGACTCTGAATAAATATTATACAAAAGAATGGTCAGTATTTCCCCAGAATGTTTACAGGATGGTATTTCTCGATAATCATGATGAGAACTCCTGGAATGGAACAATTAACTCAAGAATGGGAGTAGCTCAGAAAGCATTTGCAGTGTTCACATTTACCACCCAGGGTTTTCCCTTGCTCTATAACGGACAGGAAACCTGTCTTTCAAAAAGCCTGAGATTTTTTGAAAGAGACACAATTAAATGGGACACCTGTGCTCTGACCGGATTTTATAAGGATCTGATCAAACTTAAGAAATCGAATACAGCCTTGTCAAATGGTGAATTCGGTGCAAAAATGGTAATGATAAAGACAAATAAGGACAATAAAACTTTTTGTTTTTCACGTGAAAAGGATGGAAACAAAGTACTGGTTTTCCTTAATCTCAGCAAGAAAGCTATTGCCATAAAGCCGGAACTCACAAATTTTGACGGTGAATACACTGACTATTTCGCAAAGGTAAAAGCCGCTGTTCCTCTTGCCGATTCATTAAGACTTGAACCCTGGGGATATAAAGTATTGGTAAAGTAGATTTTTACCCCCCCTTTAGGGGGGCAGGGGGGCAGGGATGAAGAATTACTGGCCGGGCAGGGGGGCCGAAATTATGTAAGACTTGCCGGCAGGTGAGTCGAAATGAAACAGAACCGGATATCTGGTTTCAATTTTAACTTCAAGATATCGAACATGCATTCAAGGATTGGTATATTATTAATGGTATTGCTGTTTTCAGGATGCGGGCCTATGAAGGACAAAAACATTCCTAAGAATGAGAAATCCTTTGCCTCTGTCCCAAAATGGGCAAAGGAAGCAATATGGTATCAGATCTTCGTTGAGAGATTCCGGAATGGCGATCCATCAAACGACCCCACTCCTGGAGATATGATGGGTTCTTTTCCTGATAAGATCCCTGCCAACTGGAAAATAACTCCATGGGGGCACGACTGGTACTCTCATGAACCCTGGCTTGACAGTGTCAGGGCTGACGGATTCTATTCCAGAATTCAGGCACGGCGGTATGGCGGAGATCTCCAGGGAGTGCTTGACAAAATGGACTACATCGAGTCGTTGGGAGTCAATGCCATTTACTTTAATCCCCTAAATGATTCGCCATCTCTTCATAAATATGATGCCAGGACCTATACTCATATTGACCGGAATTTCGGGCCCGATCCGAAAGGGGATGAGGCAATCATGAATTCAGAAGTACATGATGATCCGGCAACATGGAAGTGGACATCAGCCGATAAGCTATTCCTTAAAGTTGTGAGTGAATTTCACAGAAGAGGGATAAAGGTTATAATGGACTACTCCTGGAATCATACAGGGAAGGATTTCTGGGCATTGAATGACATTAGAAAGAATCGCGGGAAGTCAAAATTTGGCGATTGGTATAATATACTTGATTTTGGCGACAGTTCTAATAACAATAAAAAATTCAGATATGAAGGCTGGGGTGGCAATAATCCGTACATGCCCGTATTCAAAAAAGATATCATTCCTCCTGACGACAAGATCATGCCATTTGAAGGCAATTTCCATTCCGAATCGCTGAAAAATCATATATTCGATGTTACCCGACNCTGGTTGGATCCCAATGCCGATGGGAATCCTTCCGACGGCATTGANGGCTTCAGGCTTGATGTAGCCGCTGAAATACCTATGGGCTTCTGGCAAGATTACCGGAAGGTTGTGAGGGCCGTCAATCCCAATGCATATCTGTTAGGCGAGGTATGGTGGCTGGAGTGGCCGGAAAAGCTTTTGGGGCCTAAGGTTTTCCTTGAAGGGGACCAGTTTGATGCTATTATGAACTATGGATGGTTCAGGATGGCAAGAGGATTTTTCGGACAGGCGGTACCGGTATTGACTCCGACCGGATTTGTAAAGGAAATAAACAGGATCAACAAGGGAATCAGCAATGAAAATCTTCAGGCTATGATGAATGTGGCTTCCACGCATGATACACCCAGACTCTCCACCTCATTGTTCAATAAGACAATGGACAAGTACCAGGCAAAACCGTCAGACAATCCTGATTATAAGATCAACAAACCCGATAAACGGACCAGACAAGAGCAGATCCTGTTGCTCATGCATCAGTTTACATTTATTGGTGCACCACAGATCTGGAATGGGGAAGAGGTAGGAATGTGGGGCGCTGATGATCCCGATTGCAGGAAACCGATTGTTTGGGAAGATTTAAAATATGAACATGAGCGTATGGCATTCGACCCTGGAAAAACCAGACCAGTTGATACGGTGAAACCAGATCTGTCATTAAAATCGTTTTATACCCGATTATGCACTCTTAGAAAGAATAACCCTGTACTGGCCTATGGCAGTCTGAAATTTACAATTGCTGATGATCAGAATTTGATTCTTGCCTATGAAAGGAAAAGTGGCAATGAGGAAATTGATGTTGTTTTTAACAGGTCAGATAACCTTCGTAAGGTCAGCGTACCGGTAACTATTGAGGGTAATTATGAAGATGTTATGTCAGGAAAATCATACCCGAGCCGGAACAAATCAATAGAGTTAAGCCTTGATCCTTTATCGGGAATTATTCTGAAAAAGAAACCGTAATGGTTATAAACCGGCTCTTTTTATTGGGTTTATATTAATCCAAAAAATGTCGGATGTCAATTTTTTTAAAGAAAAAAAGGTTTATTTTTGAGCTGCCTGACTCAAAAGGAAAATAATAGAAATTTAATCTAATACCATCTCAAAAATGAATGTTCCAGCAAATTTACTGTACACAAAAGATCACGAATGGATTCGTGTTGAAGGAAGCACCGGCTATGTAGGCGTTACTGATTTTGCTCAGGGCGAACTTGGCGATGTTGTTTTCATTGAGATCGAAACACTCGGTGAAACACTTGGTAAGGAAGAGGTATTCGGGACTATCGAGGCGGTTAAAACGGTTTCTGATATGTTTATGCCGGTCAGTGGCGAAATCCTGGAAGTCAATCCTGCTCTTGATGCCACTCCTGATGTTGTGAACAAAGACCCTTATGGAAA
>JGI20214J51088_10000952_pt1 | contig 19696 bp, 14 predicted proteins | sample WetSurMetagenome_FD_51088 | JGI IMG/M metagenome (IMG submission 51088) | reverse complement strand
ATGGCCTTTCAAGTGGGATTGACCACGCAGATTTTATAGAAATCCGTGCACCGAAACCAACCCTGATAATGGCTACCACAAGCGATTTCTTTAGTATTCAGGGAACACGCGAAACATACTCGGAGTTGAAACGGATCTATGAATTAGCGGGAAAACCTGAAAATATTATAATCACTGAAGATGATTATGGTCACGGATATACAAAAAAGAATCGTGAAGCCATGTATTCATTTTTTCAGAAGAATCTGCACCTCCCAGGCAGCTCTGTTGAAGAGGAGGTTGAATTTATAACTGCTAAGGAATTGCAGAAAACTCCTACCGGGCAGTTATCAACATCTTTGGGAGGAGAGACTGTTTTCAGTTTAAACCGTAAAGAAACAGAAATACTTTTAACTGAATTGCAAGCGTCCCGTAGTGATCTTAACAGTCATCTTTCAGGGCTATTAAATTCAGCAAAGAAGCTTTCAGGCTATAAGGAACCATCAGTCAGTTATGAACCTGTGTTTACCGGACGTATTTTACGGGACGGTTATGTTATAGAGAAGTATTATGTAAAAGGAGAAGGCGATTATGTCATCCCATATCTGTTATTTAAACCAGATCTTTCAAATACCAAAGCTTTGATCTACTTGCATCCTTCCGGCAAGTCAGCAGAGGCTTCCGTTGGAGGCGAGATTGAATGGTTTGCATTGAATGGGTTTACAATACTGGCTCCTGATCTGATAGGCATTGGTGAAATGGGTCCAGGGATTTTTAAGGGAGATGGCGAGATTGAGAGTATTTCCTACAATTTATGGTACACTTCAGTACTTATTGGCAGAAGCATTGTGGGGATAAGAGCCGGTGATGTTGTCAGACTGGCAGGAATATTGCAGAAAAACAATAATATTAGCGAGGTTTATGGCCTTGCCAGAAAGGAAATGGGGCCGATCTTATTGCACGCCGCAGCTTTTGATCCGGATATTAAAAGGATAGCCCTTATTGAACCTTATTCATCCTATAAATCCATTGCAATGAATCGTTTTTATGATCCTAAATTTGTGCATAGCATTGTACCCGGTGCCCTTAAAGCATATGATCTTCCTGATCTTGCAGCCAGCCTGGCACCAAGAAAGCTTCTTATTGCAAATGCCACGGATGGAAATAGCAAGAACACTGATGTTGAAAGCATCAGTAAAGATCTCGAGCTGATCAGAATAGCTTTTCGTTTACGTATGGCTGACGGACAATTGAATATAGCATCCGCCGGATCGACTGAAAAATTAACTGAACTATATCTGGAATGGATAAAGTAAAACTATTCTAAGCTTTTATTTTAGCCTTGTCTCTTTTGTATTTTATAACTATTTTTGCCTCCTTCCTCATTACCCTGAAAACCTCATGAATGCAAAAGTTAAGGTTGCACAGCTCTCAATAATATCCAATACTTTATTGATAATACTGAAGTTAGCTGCCGGTATATTAAGCGGATCGGTAAGCATAATCTCCGAAGCTATTCATTCCTCTATGGACCTGATAGCTTCTGTAATAGCATTCTTCTCCGTAAAAGTTTCCGACAATCCTCCCGATTCAAGGCACCCTTACGGGCATGGAAAGGTTGAAAATATTTCGGGGGTAATAGAAGCTCTATTGATTTTTGGTGCTGCAATCTGGATTATCTTCGAAGCTGTAAGAAAGCTGTTAGGAGAGAAGATCGAACTTGATTCTATCGCCTTAGGGTCTTTGGTAATGATCGTTTCAGCAATTGTTAATATATTTGTTTCGAGAAGATTATATAAAGTAGCACATGAGACCAATTCAGTTGCTCTGGAAGCAGATGCACTTCATCTTAAAACTGATGTTTTTACTTCTCTTGGAGTTGCAATAGGCCTTGGTCTTATTATGATTACAGGAATTAACTGGCTGGATCCGGTTGTTGCAATTCTTGTTGCCATGTTTATTATACGGGAATCATATTTTCTTCTGAGGAGAGCCTTCACTCCTCTTCTTGATACAGCCTGGGGAGATGATGAGATCGTTGAACTTATGAAGACATTAACCAGATTGAATGTAAATTACCATGATCTCCGGACACGTTTAGCCGGAAATTACAGATTCATTGATCTTCATATACAGATACCTGAAGATGTGTCAGTTGGAAGCGCCCATCAATATTGTGACAAGATAGAAAATGAGCTAACCGGTATCTATAAGAATCTGACTGTCACGATCCATGTAGAGCCAAGTTAAATAGAAATATCTGCTCTTTTCAATTGATTATTCCGAAAGCAAAAAGATTGCAATGGCTGCCAGGATCAAACCTGTCAACAATACTCCGCCAGGTACCACTCCATAAACTATTAATGATATAACAACAGTAATTACCGGTGCCAATCCGGTCATTGGTACAACCACTATCGCTTTACCATATCTTAAAGCATATACCAGTGTCAGGGCGCCGATCGCATTAAGGATCTGTATCATGGAAGTCAGCCATGGACCCTTAAACCCCCAGTTGATGGCAACAGAGAAATCTGTCATTGCAATGGCAAATGGAGAAAGCAGCAATCCTGTAATTGTCATATAGAAAAAAATACTTTCAGCCTTCATTGTGTTGTTGGAGAATTTCATCACATATGCCTGTAATGCCCACATTAAAAAGACAAGTATGGCGAGAATAAGCCAACCTATTCCACTGGAATGTATGGGGTTAACCTGGGGATTGGAAAGAAAAAACATGGCAATAAGTGCAAGTATGATACCTATCCATTGCCTCAGATGTGTCCGTTCTTTAAGAAATACCAGAGCCAGAAATATTGTTAATACCGGGGAAAGTGAAATAATGGGGAAGACTATATAGGCTGGTCCCTGCCGTAAAGCCTGAAACAGAAAGAGCTGTCCTCCTGCACCAAGCAGACCTACCGCAGATCCCAGAAGAATTGACCGCTTATCATAATCGAGTTTCCATTTTATCCTCGAAAGTGCAAAAAGTGAACAGGGGATCATAGTTAAGGACCATACAACATACCCCAGGGTTGCCGGGAATCCGGCTTTTTCAGGAATTTCCATAAAAGCACCCCAGACACCCCAGAACGAAGTAGTAATAAGTGCATAAACCAACCATAACCTGTTTCCTTTCATATCAGAGACATTGAATTTTTAAAATTTTCCTTGCAAATATATAATTAATAAGATTTCAAAACTTTTTATCTTAGAAGAAAACATTTCCAAAGATATCATAAGTAAAAATAATCAATATATTTGTTTTGGAAACGTATTGAAAGTTTTATTGGCTGTTGAACATGTTCGTTTCACCCTTAAATTACTCTGAGGTATCCTTAGTGTCCTTAGTATTTAAAGGATTTAAAATTAACCATGAAGCCCGCCCGGCTTACTCCGGTCAGACGGGGGCACAAAGAACGTTACAAAGGAACACGGTGAATTTATATGGTATCTATTTCTGAATCATGTGACCCATAATACAAAAGATATGATACGTAAAGAGTTTATCAAACTGGCAGCACTAACAGGAGGTTATCTTGCTGCTTCGGGCATAGCTAATTCCGAAAACACGTCAGCAGCAAACAAATTCAGTGAAATTTCAGCTGCAGAGCTTCAGAGATTCCTTGTCTCTCTTACTCAGCTTAAACCCAAAACAGTTGACAGGTTCATCATTGGTAATCCTGAAACAAAAGTTAAAAAAATAGGAACCTGCTGGATGCCTTATTGGGAAACCTGTAAAAAAGCAGTTGAATCCGGTGTTAACGTGCTGGTTACTCATGAACCAACTTTTTATACTCATTGGGACCTGGATGAGAAAACCGGGGATTATTACCGGTCGTCTGAATTTACCAGAAAACTCTATTTAGATCAGGTTGAGAAGAAAAAGAGATGGATTCAGGAAAATAATCTGGTGATAATACGTAACCATGATACCATGGATGCACTGAAGGATGTCGGTATACCATTTGCTTTCGGTAATTTTCTTGGATTTAACAACTCGGAAATCGTTGCTTCACGTACCTATTACAATGTATATAAGATACCAAAACAGCCTGCTGCTCTGTTTGCAGGGAAGATTGCTGCCAGATTATCTGAAATCGGTCAACCCGGTGTAGCTTTTTACGGCAATCCCGATTATCAGGTTAGCAGTGTGGGTATTGGCACAGGGTGTATATGCGATCCGATGGAATTTGCTGATCTGAAACCGGATGTTTTTATTGCCATCGATGATGTTGTAAGAACATGGACACAGACTGCCTATGCCAAAGATACGGGACAACCATTGATAATAATCAATCATGGAACTTCAGAAGAAATGGGAATGAGAATGTTAAACCAGTTGATAAAACAAAAATTTCCGGATATCGAAACAACACATTTTAACCAGGGTTGTTCTTATAAATGGATTACCGGGTAGAAGTTATCCTATAAAAACTTAAATAAGAAATGAAGAAATACTCTAAATACATAATTATTCTGACAGGTTTATTTGCCTGTCTCGGATTTTTCTGCACTTTGATGGCTACTAACCTTGTTGTTAATCCGGGTTTTGAAGCCTCTTCCGGTACTCCAAAGAACTGGACTATTACCGGACCTGTATCCACAATGCAACCTTTCACCAGTATAGACACTCATACTAAGTTTGGTGGCATGAATGGACTTAAAATGGAGAGCACCAATCCAAATTGCCACGGCAGAGCTGTTCAGAAGGTTGAAATTACCGGCGGTCAGACATATCTTTTTAAAGCCATGTTCAAAACAGAGAGAATAAAATCAATTGATAAATCTGTTATGATCAGAATCAAGTGGCTGAAAGATAAGGACCAACTTGGTTATAACTTCATCTATGACTCTGCTGATAAGGCTGATGGCTGGGTTCTTGCTTCAGATAAAATCAAGGCAGTTACCGGGGCAACCTCCGCGGAGATCTCCCTGGAATTCCGGTGGAGTACCGGAATTGTCTGGTGGGATGATATATCGCTTGAAAACTGCCCGGAGGAACCGGCCCGTAATGTTAAGGTAGGCACAGTATATTTCAGACCTCCCGGACCCACAGTGGAAAAGAACATCAGTCTCATGAGCGAACTTCTTGATCAAGCCGGGAAATCAGGTTGCCGGATTGTTTGCCTGCCAGAAGGATGGGCCACAGGAAACACCGGACTGGGTATGACAAAGGTGGAAGCCAACACTCTTGAAGGTAGTGCATCGGTAATGATGTCCAAAAAGGCAAAACAGCATGGAATGTATATCATTTCCGGATTATATAGCTGGATAGGTGATACACTGAAAAATGTGGCAGTTCTGTATGACCGGCAAGGTAACAGGCAGGCTGTATATGAAAAGATACAATTACCCGATGCCGAAACTGAACAGGGTGCTGTCCCCGGAAATTCATTTCCGGTATTTACAACCGATTTCGGTAAAATAGGTATCCTGATATGCTGGGACTATGCTTTTCCTGAAATATCGAGGATACTTGCCCTGAATGGGGCAGAAATACTCTTCTGCCCGATAGCTGGGGATATCCGGGGTACTGATGTCTGGAAAATTACCGCCAGAAGCCGGGCCGTAGATAACGGAGTATATTTTGTTACCTCAATTTATGACGGGCACAGCGTGATCATTAATCCGGGCGGAGATATTCTTCAGGAAACTGGAACACAGGGAACACTTATAAGTGCTACCATTGATTTAAACTACAATCCACCATGGTATTGGCTGGGAAATGAAGGTCTGGGAGTATGGAAGGGTGTCTGGAGGAAGGACCGCAGGTCAGATATTTTCGGAACATTAGGTAATTTTAATACTTCTCCGGTTTCAACAACAAATAAAGCACCCGGAGATCGCTAATAAAGATATAAAGTAATAAAAACAATAATCATGATAAGCAGAAGAGGATTTATCAAAACAACAAGTATGGGAGCAGCAGCGATTTCAATGGCCGGTATTACCCGATGCGGAACAAAACATGTTGGGCTCAGTAACAAACCGGATGGTGGCCGGGTTATTGATGCACATATTCACGTTACCCCGGGAAAGATCAAGAAAGCCCTGCAGGTTATGGATGATAATTCTATCCGTTATGGGGTAATAATTGCATCCATTTCAGGCTCTGATCCTGATCAATATGTTGGGGATAAAGCATTTTATGAAATTATTGAGGCCATAAAACCCTATAAAAACAGGTTGGGACTCCATTATACTTATGACTGGACACTTGCCGAAACTGATCCCGAATTCTTTTCCAAAGCTCCCGATATGCTCGAAAAAGCAGTTAATGCAGGTGCCATTGCCCTGAAGAATCTTAAACAGCTTGGCCTTGTCGCTAGAGATCATGAAGGTAAGCTGATAGCAATCGATGATCCTCGTTTATTTCCAATCTGGGAACGGGCAGAGAAGCTTGGAATTCCTGTTGCATTTCATACCGGTGATCCAGTGGCCTTTTTCAGTCCCTGGGAACCGAAGAACGAACGATGGGAAGAATTAGAGCTCCATCCGGAGTGGTCATTCTCTGACCCCAGTAAGTATCCTCCTCTTGAAAAACTTTTCGCACAGGTAAATAACGTGTACAAAAAATTCAGTAAAGTTCAGTTTGTTGCAGTACATGTCGGTGGTTATTCTGAAAATCTGAAGGAGGTCGGCAGGTGGCTCGATGAGATACCAAATTTATCGGTGGACACAGCTGCACGAATTGGCGAATTGGGAAAACATCCTGCCAGTGAAGGATATGACTTCTTCACAAAATACCAGGACCGGATAATGTTTGGTACTGATATGGCATACTGGGAGGGTTGTGATGTTCAGGGAGCAGGACCCTGCAAAGATTTCACCATTGAAGAGGACAGGAATTTCTATAATATACACTGGCGTTACCTGCAAACAAGGGATAAACAATTTGATCATCCGACTCCTATTCAGGGAAAGTGGAAAATCGATGGTGTTGGTTTGCAAACGGAAGCTCTTAAAAAAATATACTGGGACAACGCCTACAGGTTTTATAAGCTTGACCGTTTTGGGGTGTCTTAACTGATCAGAATATTAAATACCAAAACAACCTTTCTGTAAATCATAAGGAAGCTGGTTAAGCCAGATTAAATAATATTCTGAAAATTAAATCAATAGGCCCTATTAGACAGGGACGGGTTGAATCAAAGTTAACTCAATACAATCTTTTATTTGTTATCAGTCCTCTTTTCTCAAGCTCTTCATGGAGTACAAGACAATTTCCGATTTCATAATCTGGTTCCATATGATATGCAATCTGTAAAGGCCCGCCCTTGTTATCTGATACTGTTTTGTCCAGCCATCCGATTATTTCCTTTTGTGGCACACCATCCATTAAAAGTTCCATGGGAGGAGCTATATGTACTAAAAAACCGGGTCCCATCAGATCCCTTATGATGCGAATAGAAGTTCCTGAACCCGTATCAATGATCTTTAAATTCTTAATGTGGGTAATAGTTTGAATGAGGTGATCGGAAATACCGCATGAATGAAGACGAACTGCTCCAAATTCGTTTCCAAGCTGACTGATATATGGAACAATAAAATCTTCATATAAATCAGATGAGATCATTGTTCCTGCACATTCCCCCACATGTACGGATGTTACAGGAAGATTACCTGCTTTAGCAAAATGACGGATAAGAATTACATAAGCATCAACAATCCATTGATGTATTGCGTGGGCAAGATCAGGATCTGACATCATGATGGTCATAATGTTATCTCCGGTAAGCTTAAGCGAGGTTGTGATAATTCCGTGAATGGTTGCCCTGCCTGATTCATCCCAGAAGAATGGCGGAATTACCTTTAATTCAGGATGTGTTCTGTTTATCACCACCATCTGCTTTTCAAGGTCCTTTACAAGGGAATGGCCCAGAATAGAATCCAATGCTGGCAATTCCTCTTTCTTTGAAATAAACTCCAGGGGTCTGCCCAGCACATCAGCATCCTTATCTTCGAAAAATGAAAATTGTGCACCCAGGATGGTTGCGAGGATCATATTCGGCTGTATTGCTCCAACAAGTACATGATTATCTCTCACATATTTAGCCTGGATAAGATTGGCTTCCATATTATAAATGGCAAACCGTGGAAATTTTTCACTTACAAATTTGTTTATTTTTTTATCCTGTTCCCATCGATAGACAGGATCAAGGTAATACTGGTTGTCAAAAACGAATCCGCCATGCTTATGCAGCCATCCTTTCGATACACTAGCTTCAATTGTTATCATATTATTCTATTTATTAATAGGCTTTACTTATAGACTAAATTCCCCATTCTTTCCTGAGATCAGTTATTGGACGTTCCTTTCTCTCATCCCTACCCCACGCATAATGTCCCTGAGGATTTTTCCCGGCCCACCTTTCATCTATCATCTCACCCTGGGGCTGAAAACGGATATCACAACTTATCCTGAATTTATCAGTCAGATTTGTAGTTGATGCATGAAGAGTGAAGAGTCCGAAAATCAAAATATCACCCGGATAGAAGTCAGTTGTTAACCACCTGCCACCAAATTTATCTGTAATTTCATATGGATCTGAGCTGAACCAGCCCTCGCTTATCATATCGCGATCAACATCGATTCCGCCATAGGTGTTTCTTAGCCTGGCAAACGATTCAAGGTTATGCGATCCCTCACATATAGCAAGAGTCCCCTGTTTTACAGGAATTTCACCTATAGGTATCCATACTGTGTGAACATTTTTAGAACCTCTGCCCATATAAACAGTATCATAATGACACCCCGTGAAATTCTCATTCCCAACTGCACGCAGCCATTTATAATCATAGGTAACTGCATCTTCATTAAAAAAGAGCCTGAAAAAATCAAATAATTTTCTGTTCTCAAATAATCTCAGCGATGCCGGTTAATGAGTAATTATATTTTGACCTGTCATTCTCACCTCCTTACCTGTCCTCGGCATTACAGCTTCAAGCTTTGGCTCTCCTTTAACAAGGGCATCGCTTTCATCCAGGAAATTTACAATTGCCTCACGGGCATCCAGTACTATTTTCCGGTCAATGAAATTCCTGAGTAACAAATAACCATCCTGTTTAATTCTGGTCCTCAATGCACTCATGTCATTTAAAAGATCCGAGGAATCACGTAACTCATGCAGCTTTTCACCAGGGTAATCTACTTCCGTTTTACAAAATTTTACCTTCATAATTATAAACCTATTAAAGAATTAACAGAGATCACTAAATTAACATACTCAACTTATTCAAATAGTTATAAAGATGAAGACAATCATGCACCAACTTAAGTTCAAAATAATCTTTATACAGTTCCCTTATTTACAATTAACAGGCTTTCCAGGTCAATCAAAGAACTTTTTGTCCTCTTCAGACAAATACTGCTTAGCGGCTTTTACATTTATTTCAACACCCAGACCAGGTCTGTCCCATACTTCAATGAGCCCGCCCTTAACAATCGGAGTGGGCAGTCCCTCAACAATATCGTACCACCAATCAGGACTTGCAACCGGATATTCGAATGCAATGTAGTTCTCTGGCATTGCGGCTCCTACCTGAACATGTGCAGCCAGACCTATCAATCCATCAAAAACCCCATGCGGCGCCATCTGGATACTATGGAGATCTGCATATTCCGCAACCCATTTCAGTTCACCAATACCACCAATATCTTCAGGATCAGGACCTATTATACGCACTGCATGTTTTTCAATCAGTTCACGGAAATTTTGTCTCAGGTATATCTGCTCTCCTGTATGGATCGGGGTTGTTGTACTTGTGGTCAGCTCACGATAGTCATCAGCCATTACGTAAGGGGTATAGTCACCGGTGAGTAGATCCTCCATCCACATCAGGTTAAAAGGTTCCAGTGCATTGGCGAGCCGAATAGCATCAGATAAGAGAAAGCCCGGACCACAATCCAGAGCGAGGCCGACTTTATCGCCCAGAGCCTCTTTCATGGCCGCTACGCGCTCAATCATGTATTTTAATCCGTACTCCGTTATTGGTCCGCGCCGGCCAACGTCTTTCGGGCTTTGTGATGGCGTGGTATTTCCATAGTAAAAATCAGGAACATTAGACATACCTCCATGAAACCCAATAGCTGTCTTAACAATTGTAAATCCCTGCTCCAGAGCCTTAACCTTAAGAGCCCAGTCATAATAATGTTTTGGTTCATTGCCTTCCCGGGAAACCCTGACTCCACCATTGTAACAGCGGACATGGTCGCGGATCTTTCCACCCATAAGCTTATAGACCGGTACACCAGCAGCTTTTCCGGCTAAATCCCAAAGAGCCATTTCGATAGCACTTACAGCTGCTCCCCATGGCTTGAAGCTTCCCATACGACGGATTTTCATCATCACACGTTCAACATCTGTGGGATCTTCACCGATAAGGTAATCTTTGTAAAAAAGCACATTTGGTTTCAGGTATGGCTTTGTTGTTTCTCCCTGACCGTAACCACTTATTCCCTGGTCAGTTGTTATTCGAACTACAGCACTGTTGGCTATTATAGCGCATTTCAGGTCTGAAATTCTGATCTTTGGTTTTATTACCGTTTTCGACTTTTCAGTTACAGGAGCTTGAATAATTTCAGCTGAAACGTTTGAAGCTAATAGTCCCACACCCAATCCTGCAATCGATGTCTTTTTAAGGAAGTCCCTGCGGCTGGATGAATTATCTGACTTTCCTTTTCCATTTAAACTTATTCTCTTATTCATAACTCTCTAGTTAAGTTATATTTTAATAAATACTATCAGTTTTTCAAATAAATCAACAGGTTATGATCAGAGTAAAGTCTTATCCATCGCAAAATATGGTTTGCTGGTCTGCCATCTGCCTTTTGTGAAATCAGGAAATGCAACTGGTGCGTTTTTTTCTATGGATATACCTGAAAGCTCAACAATTGCGCTCATCACAGCCGAATCATACACATCAATTGGTGTTGGACCCTTTGCCTTTACTGCATCAGTGAACTGAACCAGCATAGTATAATCAGTTCCTCCATGAGATTGTGATGACAGATCTGCCTGCCACCATTTATGGTTAAACTTTTCTTCATACGGCTTCCAAGATTCCCATTCATGATACTTTGGACTTTGTTTTCTCAGATAAATTGAGCTCTTCTCTTCATCATACACTCCAAGTGTCCCTTCAAGTAACCACCTGTTTGAATAGGGCCGTGGAAGCTGCATGTCATAATTTATTACGAGTGTTTTCCCCATTTTAGTCTTTAGCAGCGAGGTGACAATATCTCCCTGTTTGTAACTAAGATTTGCATTTGGATGATTCTCACCAAACTCTCTTTTGAAGTAGGCATTAATTCCTTTTGAAGCTGATGCAGAAGAGTAAATCTCAGTAAAAATATCTCCACGGTTAATGTCCATCCAGCTGATTATCGGCCCAACGCTGTGAGTGGGATACTGGTCCCTGTTATATTTAATAAGGTATTCCGCAGGCCATCTCTTATCACCTGTCTTGCTATCGAAAAACCAGTGATCAATGCAGTCATGTGAGTGGGCACAATGACAATGAACGATTTCTCCGAACATTCCGAGACGTTTCATATTCAGAGCGGCCAGGTTATCCTGGCGGAAGCTCCAGTTTTCGAGCATCATACAAGGAATTCCTGTTTTCTCCGAGGTTTCCACCAGCTTCCAGGTGTCCTCAACTGTTAAGGCAGCAGGCACTTCAATACCCGGATAAATTCCATTGTTCATTGCATAAAGGGCAATTGCTGTATGTGAATCCCAGTAAGTTGCAATAATAACTGCATCAAGTTTTTCATTATCCAGCATTTCTTTATATTTAGTGGCATCCTTTGCATAAACAGAAGGACGCTTCTTCCCTGCTTTTTCACACAAAACGGCTGCATTCACTGCTTTGCTTTCAACAAGGTCGCATACTGCTGCAATCTCAATTCCATCAATTGTCAGCAAAGTACTTACATGACCTGTTCCACGGTTTCCGGTACCAACTATTCCTATCCTGACTGTCTTAAATGCTTCAGTCGATGCATCAGCCGATCTTGACAGAACACTCAAACCAACAGTAGCAAGTGCACCTGTTTTTAAAAAACTCCTTCTGGATAAATTCTTCATAACAGTTGAATTTAAATTGTATAATTTCTGATAAAATTAGTTTATGCTTTGACTCAATAAAATAACAAATCAGGCGATCTCATGCAGCTCTTTTACTCGTTTTCCAACTTTATGGCCTGCGACTGCATAATATAAAATAAAAAAGTAACAGGGAATAACAACAAGGTAAGCCTGCTGGGGAGTGAAGATATCTGCTAAACGACCATATAATAATGGCAAGAGAGCTCCGCCTAAATTACCCATAATAAGAAGCGATGATCCAATACGCGTAAAACGTCCGAGCCCCTCAATAGCCAGTGGCCATACAGAGGGCCAAATCAAAGAGTTGGCCATACCAAGCAGAGCTATGAATACCACTGAAATCATTTTTGGCGATCCTATTGCCAGTCCTGTAAGGATTATACCAAGAATGGCACAAATTCGAAGGGCTTTGCTTTGTGAAATATATCGGGGTATGGCAATTACACCTATTGTATAACCTATGATAGTGGCAATCATTACCATTGATGTAAAGTGCTTTGCTATTGATATCGGAATTCCCTGGCTCAATCCGTAACTGATAATTGTATCGCCGGCAACGATCTCGAGACCCACATCACAAAAGATGGCGATGACACCAAGTAACAGATATGGAAACTGAAAGATCGAAGTTTTAGAACTATAAAACTTTTCATCTTCACCTGTGTTTTCAACGTTGGGATCGATCTCCGGCAATCTTGAGATTTTTAACAGTATCCCTATTATTGCAAGTATAACTGCCATTCCTATATATGGGACTATTACCCTTGAGGCAAGATCATTCAAAGCCACAGCCTTCTGTGTCACATCCATGGTTTTAAGGCTTGCCAACAGGGCATCCCCGTCTTTTAATGCCAGTACACCAAATATAAAGGTTGCTATTACCCCTGCCGATTTATTGGCAATACCCATTATACTTATGCGCTGCGCAGCACTTTCGATCGGACCCAGCATTGTAATATATGGATTTGCTGCTGTCTGAAGGATAGCCAGTCCGGTACCCATTATAAACAAACCTGAAAGAAAAAGGGAATAGGTCCTTGTCAATGCCGCAGGAATGAAAAAGAGAGCTCCGCCTGCCATGATCAGAAGTCCTAACATCATACCCATTTTCAGTCCCGTCCTTTTCAACAGCCAGGAAGAGGGTATCGCCATTATAACATAAGCAACATAAAATGAAAAAGCAACCAGATAAGATTCAAAGTGATTCAATTCACAGGATATCTTAAGATAAGGTATCAGTATGCCGTTTAACCAGGTTACAAAACCAAAAATAAAGAATAATAATCCGATCGTTCCAATCGTCATCCAGTTTGCCTGTACAGACCTTTTTGCAGAAATATTTTTACCACTCATTACAGAAATTTAAAGGATTTTTTAAGATTACAATATAGTAAAAAAATGAACTTGGAAATTTGTCGAACTTTTATAAATGCTAACCAAGTTTTTCCTAAATTTGGATAAATTAATAATCAAATGTTGAATTTGTTTCAAATGATAAAAAAGTTAAAACAGATATAAGAAATCATTACTAAATGGATAATACGTGAAATTAGCAGGAGATTACCTTCGGTGAGCTCGTCCACCTATTGGTGTAGCCGGTTCTTCTCTCCACTTCCGTGTGTTCAGAATGACATATTTTTAAGCGGACAGCAATGATAAGAAATATAATATTAATCTTCTGTTAATCAGCTGATGCCAGATATAAAGCAAAATGTAAAAGAAATAAAACTCTCATGAAAAAAATCCAGCTCGTATTAGTTCTCATTACAATCTTAATCAGCTGTAATTCAATAAATAAAAATACTGGAAATAATGATTGGGACATTTCGGTTCTGCCCCCTTCGGTGAGGCTGGATCCAACTACTAATGAAGTAATTGACCAGAGGTTCATTCTCCTTAAGAAGGGTCAGGTGCAAAAAGCTGATATGCTGAAAAAGAACCTGATATACAACAATAACATGATTTCTCTTCATTCAGCCAGGGGAGAATATGTCTCCTTTCAGCTTATTGTTACAAATAATACTCCCAAAACCTTAAAAGGGATCAGGATTGAAATGCCACCCTTCAGCAATAATGGTACTCCGTTTTCTGTCAAACCTGAATTGTTCCTGGAATGGTCTGTGAAAGTTCAGACACCCAGTACCGGATATTCCAAAGCCTCACTTGGTACAGGCTGGTATCCAGATGCATTGATTCCATTCGGTAATATCCAGTACGATTCGTCAGCTGTGAGAGGACGCTGGACATATCCTCTCTGGCTGCCCGATTTCAACAACCGTATTGACAATCAGAAATCTCTTATTGTCTGGATTGATCAGTATGTTCCCTTTGAACAGGAAGATGCAAAACCGGGAATATATTCTACCAATATATCAGTTACGATTGATGGACAGACCAAGTCTATACCGGTGGATCTGTCTGTATGGGATTTTGCTATCCCCAATGAGAACAAATTCAAAGCCGGTCTGCAGCATGAAGGGTTCCTCAGATATATGACAGAGGAACAGGAACTTGGAATATATAAGCTTATGAAGCGCAACCGGATTGCGATACTTGATCCCACCTATGATCCGGAATTGAAAATATCCTCTGATGGAAGAATTAATATTAACTGGAAATCGTTTGATGAACGACTGGACAAGTATTTTTCAGGAAAAGCATTTACCAGGGAATATGGATATGAATATGGCCCCGGGTACGGAGAACCACTCGAGACATTTGTCCTTCCGTTTGATGTCTATGGCAAACACGATACAAAAGGCTGGCCTGATACAGGAAAACCTGATGTCGAGAGAAATCCTGAAAACAGGGCGATATATGTTGATTGTATAAAAAAGGTCCGCGATCATTTTAAATCACTGATTGATACAGATAAGACCGAGATTACTGTCTATCTGAACGGACTCGACGAATCGTATTTCCCCGAGGCCTGGAGCCGGATGGTTTACTACGGTGATCTGTTCCATACCAATTACCCGGAAGCCCATTTCAGAATTGACGGAGGATATAGTGAAGAAGCACTTCAGATTGTTAAAAACTCAATCAATTCCTGGGCATCTCATACAATAGAATACGATTATGAAACTATCAGAAAGTACCAGGAAATGGGCATAAAAGTATGGCTCTATGGACCAATGCTTTATGAGAGTAAAGTTAACAGCTGGGTCGGAAGCTCTACCTTTATTGATCTTCCGCTTGTGAATGATCGTGCAATAAGCTGGAGCTGCTGGAAATATCGTACTTATTCCTGGCTTAGCTGGGGAGCCGGTGCCGGATGGATTAACGGATGGTATGATCCTGAATCATGGAAAGATGCTTCCAGAGAAAAACCGGAAGCCGATGACGAGTTTACATATAAGAAATTAAACGGCAATGCGCTTTTAATTTATGCTCCTGGTGTTGTTCCTAATATTAATGTACCTTGTCCTTCCATCAGGTTGAAGACAATGAGAGACGGAGTTCAGGAATATGAATATATGAGGCTGCTGTCGCTGATTGAAAAAGATAGTATTCGTGTTGATTCTATTGTGAATAGTATAATAAAACTGCCATTTGGTCCAAATTCTATCGGGAACCTGGATATCTGGAGTTTTGATGCTGCCAAATGGGATGAAGCAAGGATCACAATGGGAAACATTATAGAACAGAATTTAAAAATGATTACTAATATAAACGGAGGTAACTAACTATGAAAAAGAAGTCATGTAGTGTCTTAGTCTTTATCTTATTTTTCTTCTGCTCAAACACAATTATCTATGGACAGGGAATAGGACTTGTTAATGTTAAATATGCTGAGAAGATAATTACTGTCGGCGGAGCTGATGCCGATATTCCGGGTTTCACATCCGGAGCAATTCAGATAGCTCTTGATGCCATTAAAACCAGAGGCGGAGGGACAGTAAAACTGAATCCTGGCATTTTTACAATCATCGGACCTGTCCGTATTCCCGACAATACCTCATTAATCGGATCAGGCAAAGGAACAATATTACACAAAAGCGAAGGATTCAGGACCAGTTATATTATCGACGCAGACTGGGGAATGTTAAAGGCGGTTGTGAAAGATGTGTCCGGTTTTAAAAAGGGCATGGGGATCCAGCTATCAGATGACGATCATAACCAGGGATGGGATGTTACAACTGCTATTATAACTGATATTCAAGACAATGTAATTTATTTTGACAACAACACCGTTTTTGACTACATAGCCGAGAATAACGGGACCGTTTCAAACGGTTGTTCAATTATTGAAGCAGTTGGTGTTGAGAATGTTAAAATTGCGGATCTTGTGGTTGAGGGTAACAAAAAAAATAATGATTACATTAATGGATGCCGGGGAGGCGGGGTTTATATTCACAAATCAAAAAACTGTCTTGTTGAGAATGTTACTGTTAACGAGTTTAATGGTGATTCTTTCAGCTGGCAGATTGATGAAAACATAACAGTAAAAGGATGTGAAGCCTCCAATGGCAATGGCCTTGGATTTCATCCCGGAACAGGATCCGCCAGATCAATCGTCGAAAACTGTATCAGTCATCATAATAAGGGGGACGGCATCTTTCTATGCTGGAGGGTACAAAATGGTATCTTCAGAAATAACACAGTTTATGCAAATGAAGATAACGGGATTTCAATAGGTCATAAGGATACCGATAATATTTTTGAAAATAATAAAATCTACGAAAATGCAAATCAGGGAGTTTATTTCCGTGATGAAAATGAAGAAAACAGTGGCCATCGCAACTCCTTTACTAATAATATCATAGAAAATAACGGCATAAAAGGAGAGGCAAGTGGTTTCTACATAGGTGGCACAACCCATGATATTAACATTAACAATAACATAATCAGATCTTCTGGTAAAGGGAATCAGACAACTGCCATTTTTGTAGGAAAAAACTCCTCAAAAGTAACTGCCGTTAACAATAAGATATCCGGATCCAAAGAGATTGTATATGAAAAGAAATAAGAATATTAAGGTTTGCATTCATATGACTTAGATATGAATTATACAACAGACAAAATCCTTTTTCACTTATGATAAAATACCTGTTTTTGCTACTGTTCCTCTGCAGTTCAACTGTCCGGGCTCAGATAGATGATAAAGCAATCTTTATCAGGAATAAATACAGTAAAAAAGAAGTTTATATACCTATGCGGGATGGCATTAAATTATTTACAACAATTTATACTCCAAAAGATCAGACAAGAACTTATCCGATCCTGATTACCCGTACACCTTATTCGTTAAAACCATATGGTGAGAATAAATATCCGGGGGCTCTGGTACCTTCAATGCTCTTTGTAAAAGAAGGTTACATTATTGTCTACCAGGATGTTCGCGGCCGATGGATGAGTGAGGGCAAGTTTGAGGATGTCAGACCATTTAATCCCGATAAAAAAACCAAAAACGATATTGATGAAAGCAGTGACACTTATGATACGGTAGACTGGCTCATTAAGAACCTGCCATCAAATAACGGGAATGTTGGTATCTATGGCATTTCCTATCCTGGGTTTTATGCTACTGCATCTTTACCGGGAGCACATCCTGCCGTCAAAGCCGTTTCTCCCCAGGCACCAGTAACTGACTGGTTTCTTGGCGATGACTGGCATCATAACGGAGCCTTCATGATGAGTGATGCTTTTAACTTTTATTCCGGGTTCGGAGTACCCAGGCCGAAACCTATTACACCGGATAAAGGACCCAGGTCATATCAGATTCAAACCGCTGACAAGTACAAGTTTTTTTTGGAGCTGGGTCCATTAAAGAATGTTCAGGACAGATATTTTTCAGATACCATTCAGTTCTGGAATGATCTGATGGCTCACGGAACATATGATCTGTTCTGGAAGTCACGTAATATTCGTCCTCATCTGATCAAAATCAAACCTGCGACACTGGTAGTGGGTGGATTTTTTGATGCTGAAGATTGTTTCGGAGCATTGCATACGTATGAAGCCATTGAAAAACAAAATCCGGGCAACCAGAACACTCTGGTGATGGGACCCTGGTTTCATGGCGGATGGTCAGGCGGAACAGGAGGATGGTATGGGGAAGCGTCTGAAATATTCTGCGATATTAAAACTGACCAGCCCACAAGTACCTGGTATCAGGAAAATATTGAATTCCCGTTCTTTCAGAAATACCTGAAAGGTAAATCTGATCCGGGACCTCCGGAAGCCATGATCTTCGAAACAGGATCAAATAAGTGGCGCAGATACGATACATGGCCTCCAAAAAACATTGTACAAAAGAGTCTTTACTTTCATGAAGATGGCAGTCTCTCATTCATTGCACCTGAGGAGGCATCTAGCTTCGATGAATATATCAGTGATCCCGCAAAACCTGTTCCATATGATGACGGTATTCATTCGGAGCGAACCCGTGAGTATATGATCAATGATCAGCGGTTTGCGGCACGTAGGCCTGATGTAATGGTATATCAGACATCAGAATTGAAAGAAGATATCACCCTCGCCGGTCCGGTAATTGCCAGTCTGATTGTTTCAACAACCGGCACTGATGCTGATTATGTGGTTAAGCTGATTGATGTTTATCCTGATGATTATCCAAATCCGGAGCCTAACCCGGGTAATATTCAACTGGGAGGCTTCCAGATGCTGGTAAGGGCTGAGATCATGCGCGGTAAATTTCGTAACAGTTTCGAAAATCCGGAGCCTTTTACTCCAGGCTTGGCTACCCAGGTAAAATATAATATGCCCGATGTGGCTCATTGTTTCAGAAAGGGTCACCGGATTATGGTACAGGTTCAGAATTCATGGTTCCCTCTCACTGACCGTAATCCACAGAAATTCACTGATATTTACCATGCTGATGAGAAAGATTTTCAAAAAGCCACACATAGGATTTATCACGATAAGAAAAATGCTTCATCTGTTATGATTAACATATTGCAATGATCTACCTTTCATTGTTGTTTGCTTTTTGACAAATTGTAATGTGAGATTTTCTATACCAAATAAAGAATACTATGCAACCAGAAATTTTTCCATTGAAAAAAAATCCGGGAATTACATCCCGGAGAGGATTCATCTCCGCCTGTGCTGCTTGTGGCGCCTGCATGGCCATGGCACCCGTTACTTTTCTGAGTAATACAAAATATTCAGGAACAGAAAAGAAATTGAGAATCAGAATTATCTATTCATTGCATGAACTAAAACAATCGAAACCAGACTGGCCTAACGTAGGATTTGATTTCAGCCCTTTCATTGAAAAGACTAACAGCACTTTGAAAAATCAATTTCCTTCATTTGAATTTCTTCCGGTATTAGCAACAGGTCCGGAGCAGACAGAAAAAATCATGCTACTGGATGAAAAGGAAAAAATCGATGGTTATATTGTTTACCAGTTGAACTGCTGGAACCAGGTAGTACAGACTGTTGCCAAATCTGGAAAGCCTGTTCTTTATGCAGATTTCCAGTTTGGAGGAAGCGGAGGTTTCCTGGTTTATAATTCTAGATTTCTCGGGGAAAATTCCCGTAATGTCGGATTTGTTGCTTCATCGCGTTCTGAAGATATGATTGCAGCGGTTAAGTGTTTTGACATTATAAAGAATGGAGGCTCTGCAGCTGATTTTGTA
>JGI20214J51088_10000950_pt1 | contig 19716 bp, 17 predicted proteins | sample WetSurMetagenome_FD_51088 | JGI IMG/M metagenome (IMG submission 51088) | reverse complement strand
GGTAATGTCCTTACGGGCAGCAGAATTGAACCAGAAGGTCATCTTGGTTTCTATGATTCTCAGATAACAGTCATCCCAGAGGGAGATTATTATGAATTCTTTGGATGGATGACTCCTGGAATTAATAAGTTCAGTTTTTCTAAAACATTTATTTCAAGCCTGATCCCACGAAAAAGTTATAATCTGGATACAAACTTTCATGGAGGCGAGCGTGCTTTTGTAATGACCGGGCAGTATGAAAAAGTGATTCCGATGGATATCTACCCGATGCAATTACTGAAAGCTATTCTTTCGGAGGATGTCGACTTAATGGAGAATCTTGGAATATATGAGATAGCAGAAGAGGATTTTGCGCTATGTGAATATATTTGTCCTTCTAAAATTGAGATTCAGTCTATTGTAAGAAAAGGCCTTGATCTGATGATCAAGGAGATGAATTAGTAACAAGAGATATTAATATAATGATGGATTCATTAAGAAAGAAGATTGATAAAATCAAACCCAATTTCACGGAAGGTGGCAGGTTTGAAAAATTGCGTTCGGTATTTGAAGGTTTTGAGTCTTTTCTCTTTGTCCCTAACAGGGTGACATTCAAAGGATCACATATCCGCGACAGTATTGATCTGAAAAGGACAATGAGTGTTGTAATAATTGCCCTCATTCCTGCTCTTTTGTTTGGTGCATACAATGTCGGGCTTCAGCATTTCAGATCAATTGGTACCGAAACAGGGACATTTAATATGTTCTGGTTTGGATTCCTGAAGATTCTGCCTCTCATAGTTGTGAGTTATGTAACAGGTTTGGGTATAGAGTTTGTTGCTGCCCAGATAAGAGGCCATGAGATTAATGAAGGATTCCTTGTCACTGGAATACTTATACCTCTGATTATGCCGATAGATATACCATTATGGATGCTGGCACTGGCAACTGCTTTTGCTGTAATAATTGGTAAAGAGGTATTTGGAGGAACCGGAATGAATGTTTTCAATCCTGCCCTGACCGCGAGAGCCTTCCTCTTTTTCAGTTATCCGGGGTGGATGACAGGTGAAAAGGTTTGGATTGCAGGCTTAACGAAAGGACAGAACATTATAGATGGATTCTCAGGAGCTACACCACTTGCTTTATGCGCTGCAGGGGAGACTTCAAAAATTCCTTCATTCATGCAGATGTTTGTAGGAACAATTCCCGGATCTATTGGAGAAACATCAACTCTGGCAATATTAATAGGTGCTTTGATTCTAATAATAACAGGAATAGGAAGCTGGAAAATCATTGTAAGTGTTTTTGCGGGCGGACTTGGAATGGGACTTTTACTTAATGCATTTGCTGTCAATCCTTATATGGAAGTGCCTGCATATTATCATTTTGTAATGGGAGGGTTTGCCTTTGGTGCTGTTTTCATGGCAACAGATCCTGTGTCGGGTGCCCAGACAGAAAGGGGTAAGTGGATATATGGATTTCTGATCGGAGTAATGTCGATTCTGATCAGGGTTATTAATCCTGCTTATCCTGAGGGTGTCATGCTTGCAATATTGCTTATGAACGTATTTGCACCACTCATCGACTATTTTGTCATTCAATCGAATATTAATAAGAGGCTTAAAAGGGCTAAAGTCGCAGTAAAAATTTAGCAAGATGAAAGAATTCAGCAACAGGTATATATTCATATTTTCAGCGGTCATGGTAATTGTTGTAGCAACACTTCTGTCACTGGCTGCAACATTGCTTCAGCCACGTCAGCAGAGAAATCTTGAAATAGAGAAAAAGAAAAGCATGCTTGAATCTATTGGAATAGCATCGACACAAGAAACAACTGAAACTTTATACGACAAGTATATCAGGGAGAGTTTCGTGCTTAATGCTAAAGGAGAAAAGGTAGATGGAGTCGAAGCATTTAAAGTAGCTCTAAGTATTGAACTCAAGAAGCCTCTCGAACAGCAATATCTTCCTGTATTTAATGCTACAACCGAAAATGGAGAGAAAATAACAATTCTCCCGGTTGAAGGTAAAGGTTTATGGGGTCCTATATATGGTTATGTATCCCTGAAGTCGGACATGAATACAATTTACGGCGTCACTTATGATCATAAAGGTGAGACACCCGGATTAGGGGCTGAAATAAACACAACTCCATTTGAGAGCATGTTCATTGGAAAAAAGCTCTATGAAGCAGATAAGTTTGTTTCTATCGGAGTACTTAAGGGAGGTGCTAAAAAAGATGATCCGCATAATGTTGATGCTATATCAGGCGGTACAATAACAAGTAAAGGTCTTCAGAAGATGCTGCTTGACTGTATTGGGAAGTATAATGATTATCTATTAAAAAACAGAAACTAAGATATGAGCAATCAGGAAAAGGAGCCGATGTTCTCGGCTAAGAATTTAAAACTCTTTACCGCTCCGCTTGGTAGAGATAATCCTATCACAGTACAGGTTTTGGGTATCTGTTCAGCTTTGGCGGTTACTGTAAAGCTCAAACCGGCCATTGTCATGGCTCTATCTGTTACAATAGTTGTTGCGGTTTCCAATGTGGTTATTGCGGCTATGAGAAAGTATATACCTGACAGGATCAGGATTATTGTACAACTTGTGGTGATTGCTGCAATGGTGATACTTGTCGACCAGACTCTTAAAGCTTATGCTTTTGACGTGAGTAAACAGTTGTCGGTTTTCGTCGGACTTATAATCACAAACTGTATCCTGATGGGACGTCTGGAGGCATTTGCAATGGCTAATAAGCCATGGCCTTCATTTATTGATGGACTAGGAAATGGAGCGGGTTATGGGATAATACTTGTCGTGGTTGCTTTTTTCAGAGAGCTGCTGGGATCAGGAACCATATATGGATATCCCTTAATGGCAAAGCTCGGAATATATTCCACAGGCTATGAAAACAACGGATTAATGATTCTTCCGCCAATGGCACTGATTGGTGTTGGAATTATAATATGGGTTCAGAGGAGTAAAAACAGAAGTCTTATTGAGAAAAAATAGGGATATTAGTTATGGAACACTTATTAAACATTTTCATAAAGTCAATTTTTATTGATAACATGATCTTTGCTTTTTTCCTGGGAATGTGCTCATTTCTGGCTGTGTCAAAGACTGTTAAGACCTCAATCGGACTGGGAGTAGCTGTGGTATTTGTTCTGCTTATTACAACTCCTGTAAATTTCCTGGTTGAACATTACGTTCTTAAGAAAGGAGCCCTTGCATGGCTCGGAGGAGGTTTTGCCGATGTAGATCTGAGCTTTCTTACATTCATGGTATTTATAGCGGTTATTGCTGCCATTGTTCAGCTTGTAGAAATGATTATTGAAAAATTCAGCCCTTCATTATATAATTCCCTTGGGATATTTCTTCCTCTTATAGCTGTAAACTGTGCTATCCTGGGTGCTGCTCTCTTTATGCAGGAACGGGAATATGAAACTGTTGCTGAAGCTACCGTATTCGGAGTAGGATCAGGAATAGGTTGGATGCTTGCAATTGTAAGTATAGCTGCAATAAGGGAGAAACTTCGGTATAGTAATGTACCTGATCCGCTAAAAGGACTTGGGATAACATTTATTCTTACAGGTCTTATGGCTATTGCATTCATGGGATTCATGGGAATTAAACTCTAACTGAAATAAATGATTATGATTTTAGCTGTTTCAACCGGTGGTACAATATTTTATAGTATCATAGTTTTTTTGCTTGTTATTCTGCTGCTCGTCGGCTTATTACTGTTTGCAAGAGATAAACTTGCTCCAAAAGGCCATGTCATCCTTCATATAAATAATCGCGAAATAGAGGTTTCACCAGGTTCGAACCTGTTATCCACACTCTCCGGCAGCAGTATTTACCTGCCATCTGCCTGCGGAGGAGGTGGTACCTGTGGAATGTGTAAATGTCAGATAACCGAAGGAGGTGGATCAATACTGCCAACAGAGATCGGATTCTTCACACGCAAAGAACAACATAATCATTGGCGACTCGGATGTCAGGTTAAGATCAGAGAAGATTTGACAATCAAGGTACCGGAGGCAGTAATGGGAATAAAAAAATGGGAATGCGAAGTTATATCAAATAAAAATGTTGCAACCTTTATTAAAGAGTTTGTCGTAAAACTTCCTGAAGGTGAATCTCTGGATTTTGAGCCCGGGGGATATATTCAGATTGATGTTCCAAAGTATAAAGCGACTTTCAAAGATTTTTTAATTGAAGAGCAATACAGGGGCGATTGGGATAATTTCAAAATGTGGGATATGGAAGTTAAGAACAATGAAGAAACATTCAGGGCTTACTCCATGGCTAACTATCCGGCCGAGAAAAACATTATTAAACTCAATATAAGGATTGCAACACCACCCTGGGATAGCGTGAAAAGGGAATTTCATAATGTTCCACCGGGATTATGTTCTACATATACCTTTTCCCGTAAACCGGGTGATAAAGTGATGATATCAGGACCCTACGGCGAGTTCCATATAAAAAATACAAATAGTGAAATGATTTATATCGGAGGAGGTGCAGGAATGGCTCCCCTGAGATCTCATATCTTCCATCTATTCAATACTCTTAAAACGGGAAGAAAAGTATCATACTGGTATGGGGCCAGATCTTTAAGAGAGATGTTTTATGAGGATGAATTCAGAGCAATAGAGAAGAGATTCCCTAATTTTACCTTTAATCTTGCTTTATCCGATCCACTACCGGAAGATAACTGGACAGGTTATACAGGTTTTATTCATAAGGTTCTCCTTGATAACTATCTCTGTACTCATGAAGAACCTGAAGATATTGAATACTACTTCTGCGGACCGCCACAGATGAACAGCGCAGTTATAAGGATGCTCGATAGTCTGGGTGTTCCGAAAGAGAATATAGCATTTGACGATTTCGGAATATGATTATTAAACTACGGCTGCTCCCGGCAGCCATTTTTATTTATTTTGCAGAGGATCAAATTTTCAGTAAAATTGTAATGTCTTCTTAACAGGTATTTATTTTAACAACAATGATAAAAAATTTTCCTTCATTATTACTGGTTCTTGCAATAGTTGCATCTGCATGCAACAATAAAAAAGCTGTTTTTGAGAATTTCACCGGCTTTACCCAGGGATCAACATATAGTATTGTTTACGACAATAAGCAGAATATAAGTCCAATTGACTTAAAGCAAAATGTTGAAAAAATCCTGCATGATTTTGATATGTCATTATCGGTTTACCAGGATTCATCAATTATTTCCAGGATAAACCGTAATGAGGAAGTAGTCCCTGATTCGTTCTTTATAGAGGTCTTTAAAAAATCAGCATTAATATCAGAGATGACCAATGGAGCTTTCGATATAACTGTAGGACCACTTGTAAGGGCATGGGGTTTTGGTCCGGATGATCATAAAAACTTCAGGGAAGAGAAACGTGATAGCCTTATGAAGCTGGTTGGAATGGAAAAGGTATCACTTATTAATGGGCGGTTACTAAAATCCGATCCACGTATATGTCTGGATGTTAATGCAATAGCGCAAGGGTATTCTGTAGATGTGGTTTGCCGTTATTTTGACCATCTTGGTATTAAAAATTATCTTGTTGAGATTGGGGGAGAAGTCAGAGCGAAGGGGAAAAAAGCTGGTGCTCTCTGGAGAATCGGTATCGATAAACCTGAGGATAATAATATGTCACCGGGACAAACCCTTCAGGGCATAATTAAAATAACCGACAGAGCAGTTTCTACATCAGGAAACTACCGTAAATTCTATATTGAAGATGGCGTAAAATATTCCCATGAAATTGATCCCAAAACAGGTTATCCTTCAAAAAACACACTCCTGAGTGCCACAATAGTGGCCGGAGATTGCGCCCTCGCTGACGGTATTGCAACAGCCTCTATGGTAATGGGTAAAGACAAAACAATCAAATTCCTGGAAATCCATCCGGAGATTGAAGCTTACCTGATCTATTCCGATGATAGTGGTAATTTTAAAACATGGACTTCAGAAAAGCTTAAAGAATATATTTCTGAAACTGAAAATTAGAAATCCGGCTTTGGTCTTTAAAGTCCTTTTCCACTGCATGTAGCGCAACCCGGGTAACCTTCTGTAGATTGACAGCCCGTATCAGTTAGCTGAGCACAGGTAATACCCCTCTTTCTCATCTCAGCACTTCTGCTTACATGCGTCTCAGGAAACCTGCCACCTGGCCTTAATAGCATCCTGATCCCCAACCCTGCCATAGTAACCGCTATGAATAATATACTTATTATGAGCACTTTTAAAAACATGTCGATAGTACATTTTATTATTTAGTAACTTTACAACTCTGAAATTATGTTATCATTCTGAGAAAGTATTCAACGATATTGATCAATTCTTCAATATTAAATAAACAACAGTTGATATATTTTGTTTAAAGATATAGGGTCAAAATAAATTTCCAATTATTAGTAATGAAATGAAGCAGAATAAAAATCCATCAAAAACGATTATGAAGAAGGAGGATATCCTTGCAGATTACAGACTTGCAAGCCTGAGCAGGAACTTAAGCATAATAGGTCGCAGGGAGGTACTCACAGGAAAAGCTAAGTTTGGCATTTTCGGCGATGGGAAAGAGATAATCCAGATAGCCCTGGCAAAACAATTCAGGAATGGCGACTGGAGATCCGGTTACTATAGGGACCAGACATGGATGATGGCAATGGGACTTTATAACCCGCTCGAATTCTTTCATCAGTTATATGGTAACACAGACAGGGAAATTAATCCTGGCAGTGCCGGAAGAGTTTTCAATAATCATTTTTCAGTTCCTAATATTAATCCTGATGGATCATGGCTTGACCTGACAAAACAGAAAAATTCTTCATCTGATATTTCACCAACTGCAGGTCAGATGCCGCGGCTTCTGGGTTTAGCATATGCATCAAAATTATTCAGACAAAACAAGGATCTGCACCAGTTCAAAACTCTATCATTAAAAGGAAATGAAGTGGCTTTCGGATCAATCGGCGACGCAAGTACCTCTGAAGGTCATTTTTGGGAGACAATGAATGCAGCAGGAGTTCTTCAGGTCCCAATGGCTATCTCAGTTTATGACGATGGTTATGGAATTTCTGTGCCAAAAAAATACCAGACGACAAAAGGAAGCATATCAGAAATCCTTAAAGGATTTGAAAGTGAAAAGGATAAGCCTGGGATACGAATATTTAAGGGAAAAGGGTGGGATTATCAGGGACTGATTGAACTATATGAAAATGGAATTGCTATTTGCAGGGAGGAGCATACTCCGGTTTTATTTCATATTGAGGAAGTAACCCAGCCTCAGGGACACTCAACTTCTGGTTCGCATGAAAGATATAAAAATGAAGAACGTTTAAAATGGGAGGAAGAATTTGATCCGATAAAGAAAATGAAGGAGTGGATACTGGAATCGGGTATTGCCACAGCTGAGGAGCTTGAAAAACTGTCATCTGAAGCCGAAGAAGAGGCAAAAGACGCAAGAAAGAAAGGGTGGGAAATGTTCCAGAATCCCATTAAGGTGGAACGTGATGCTCTTGTTAAGATTATTAACGATCGTTCCTGCCGGTGTACCGAAGAAGCACGGGAAGATTCTGTAGAGAACTATACTGAAGATCTGAAAAAAGTTCTTTCCCCGATCAGAAAAGACAATTTTGTTACTGCCCGTAAAATACTGAGAAATGTTTGTTCTTCGTGCCTCAAATCAGATAACCTTAAAGAAGAGCTTCAGGGATGGCTGAAACGCAATTATAAAGATGCCAGTGATAGCTATGATTCATTTCTGTATAACGAAACATCTACCTCAGTTCTCAATGTAAAACCTGTTGCTCCTGTCTATTCTGCCAACTCTCCGGAGGTGCCGGGTCGCCAGATATTGAGGGACAATTATGATAAACTTTTTACCAAATACCCTAAATTAGTGACCTTCGGAGAAGATACCGGAGGAATTGGCGGTGTTAATCAGTCACTTGAAGGTTTGCAGAAAAAGTTCGGGGAATTGCGTATTACTGATACCGGTATAAGAGAAGCAACGATTCTTGGTCAGGGTATAGGATTGGCTCTGAGAGGCATGAGACCAATTGCCGAGATTCAATACCTCGACTATCTGATGTATGCCCTTCAGCTTTTAAGCGATGATCTCGCAACAACTCATTACAGGACTGCCGGCAGTATGGTAGCTCCGTTGATAATAAGTACCAGGGGTCACCGCTTGGAAGGAATATGGCATTCGGGATCTCCCATGAGTATGCTAATCAATTCGGTAAGAGGAGTATATGTATGTGCTCCAAGAGATATGACAAGGGCTGCAGGTTTCTATAATACTCTTCTCGAAGGGAATGATCCTGCAATAGTTATAGAACCTCTTAACGGTTACAGATTAAAAGAAATTATGCCTGATAATATCGGTGAGTTCCGGTTACAACTCGGAATTCCTGAAGTATTTATTCAGGGAACAGATCTGACTGTTGTAACATATGGCTCCACTGTTAAAGTTGCAGCGGAAGCTGTAAAGCAACTTGCCTTGCATGATATATCAGTAGAGTTGATTGATATTCAGACTCTTGTGCCGTTTGACAAAAACAGGATGATCCTGGAGTCGATAAGGAAGACAAACAGGATTCTTTTTCTCGATGAAGATGTCCCCGGGGGTACCACTGCTTATATGATGCAGGAAGTTCTGGAAAAACAGAGTGGCTGGCAGTATCTTGACAGTCCTCCGAAAACACTTACGGGCAAAGAACATCGGCCGGCATATACAACTGATGGAGACTATTTCTCCAAACCAAGCGCTGAAGATATATTCGATACTATTTATGCAATGATGAAGGAGGCTGTTCCCGAGAAATACTGACCCGCATTATCATCGGAAGTGTTTCACCAACCATATACTCAATATCAAGTATTTGTACTGTAGTTATTCTGTAACTCCTATAATCCTTAGTAATTCTGTTGCAGCATCACGCGGACCTGTTGATTCATAACCCGGAATGCCTAACCTGGTGCGCATTTGTCCGACAAATACATTATTTTTAAAGAAAGCCGGGAAGTATTTTGAAGCTATTTTTTCATGGACTTCCCTGTACTCAGGAGGACCGAATATATTAGCAAAATAGGAGTGGACAAGACCACTGGAAGTTGTTGTACCTTTACTCATTACAGCACCTTCCCTGAAAATATCGAGAGCCCATTCTGCAGATTCGAATTTTTCAATTACAGGGTGTTCATTATCAATTTCTTCGAAATTGTTTACATAAAGGATATAATCGATTTTATGACCCAGGATAAGGGTTTCAAATTTGGTCACCGGGAAGACTATGCGTGCATTAATCTGACTTGGATTCATAATAATCGACCTGTCGAGATGTCCATAAGCATAACCCGGCTGAAGATCGTCGAGACGCAGGAAGGCCCCTATTTCAGTTCCGTATCCTACAGGATGACCCTTTGAATCAAGTTCAATAGAGCCCATATCGTCTGCTATAATTGTCAGTTCACGAATATGTTTTTCACCAAGTACACGAAAGGCTTCAAGAGTTTCGGATTTACCTGCTCCCGTATCGCCCATCATAAGAATTGTAGCCTCTTTGTCGCCCTGCAGGAGAATCTTTACCATCGCTCCATGAAACGGCATAATTCCCAACTTCATAACTATAGAATTATGAAGGGTAAGGATCATCTTTTTCAGATAACCAAAATATCCGAATTCTTCTCTGTTTGGAATAGCTCCAACAAATACCCCATTTTCCTCATCATCATAAAAAACAGTCGAATATTGCGAAAGACCATCAAGTACATTTCCCGGAGCCCCATAAATAAAAAGTGCATCAGGTTTCTTCTCAAGATCTATATCATCAGCCAGCTGGAAAAGGTTACACAAAGAAAAACCGAGTTCAAAAAATTCCAGATGGAAGTAAACCATTATAATCAGTTTACCGACTTTTGCCGGGTAACAGATCCAGTCTCCCTGAATTAAATCGATCAGATCCAGAGGATTCTTCTGTATCCGTTTGAATTGACCAGTCCGTTTATTCATAGGGGATTGGATAACAAGCGGAGGATAAATCAGCATCTGGCGGATTACTGGCACGGAATTAAGCTTTTTATATTTTTCTCCGGTATAGGGGATATCTTTCGGCAAAGAGATAACAGCCATTTCGGCACCTGCCGGTACTTGCCTGTAAACGGCAGGATGGCTGCCTGTTATATTCTCCTGGATATGTCTGTAAACAGTCCGTACTAGATGAGTAAGCTGCTCAATCGTCTCATTAAAAGTACGATAAGGCCTTTTATCAAGCCGGTCACCCTCCGAATCATTAATTATGAACCGGTCAAAATGACGCCAGTAATCATATAGATATTCGACAAAGCTTGCCAGTTTATCCNGGTCCNTTAGAAAGANCCTTGACTTCTCAAAAATATGCGGAACNACATTGCTTTCATATTTAACAAGAAATGACAATGTTTTCACAAGATCGTTTACGGAGTCATTATCGAATCCGCTATTCCCGAAAATTTCAAGTAATGGTGAATTTTTTGACCTGAGATTTTCAATAGCATGGTCAAGAACCGAACGGAACTTGTCGCTTTCCATCATTTCTTCAGCTGTTTCGCACATTCTTTCGCGAATATTTAAAACAGCTTTATTCCCAATTATACGTAAAGTACTTCTTTGCATAAGATTATTTAACAATTGTGGCAAAAATATGACAATATTTAATTGAAGATAAGTTTTTACTTAATTATTTTTGCATTATAATATTTTATAATTATAATTAGCTGGTATGCAACCGGAACTTGATTTGTTTGCAATTTTNCCGGAAGACAAGATCCCTGAGAAAGGTAAGATTCTTATATCGGAACCTTTCCTGCCTGATACGTTTTTTAACCGGAGCATAGTATACCTGACTGATCATACTCCGCAGGGATCGGTTGGTTTTATCCTGAATAAAAAACTTGATCTGAAAATAAGCTCTGCAGTTGAAGGCTTTGATGGATGGGATGAAAACCTCAATATGGGAGGACCCGTTGCCCCTGACACTCTCCATTATCTTCATAAGCTTGGTGATCTGATCCCGAAAAGTGTTCTTGTAGATGGAAATATTTTCTGGGGAGGAGATATTGACATTATAAGGGAGCTGATGAAAATTGGTAAAATCAGGGAATCACAAATCAGATTTTTCCTTGGCTATTCGGGCTGGTCAGCCGGTCAGCTTGAACGCGAGTTGAAAGAAGATTCATGGGTCATTGCAAAGGTCAAGTCCGATATAATTATGAATAATCGTGGTGATGATACCTGGAAAAGAGTTTTAAGAAGCTTTACCAACAAATACAGGATGTGGGCTGATTTCCCTGATTCTCCCAAGATGAATTAAAAGCTCTGTGGCCCTCTGTGATCCCGATAGATATCGGGACTCTGTGAAACTCTGTGTAACAATAAATAAGAACTGTCACAGAGTTGCACAGAGTACCCCAGAGTTACACACAGCAAATCCAATCGCTAATGTTTGCATAATTCAATCTATTTGCAGATGTAGAAGAAAAGATTCTCAGCAATGCAGTATCCTGAATACAAGTTCCTTAAGCAGATCACCCTGGTCGGTGCCAGGATCTCCAAAACCTTTTGATTTCATGTCGAATGTACGAAGAAGACTGATGATCAGAACAGTCTTTGAAACATTGTATTTTACAGCAGCATTTTCATAATCCTTTACGAAATAAGGATTGACCTTTAAAACTGAAGCAGTATTGTTTTTTGACTTATCGGTAAGGTAATGATATGTGAGAAGTTTGCTGAAGAAACCGAATAATGAAGCAATTGAGAGGGTTATAGGATTATCTTTTGGATTATTAGCGAAATAGTGAACTATCATATTAGCTTTCAGGATATTCTTCTCTCCGATAGCTTTCTGTAACTCAAAATTATTGTAATCCTTGCTTATCCCGATATTTTTTTCAATCAAAGATGTTGTAATAATTGGTTTACCAGCCGGAAGGGTGATAATCAGCTTGTCAAGCTCATTAACAATTTTATGAAGATCTGTGCCGAGGTATTCTGTTAGCATTGCACTGGCACTTGGATCTGTTTTAATCCCTTTTGTCATAAGGTACCTCTCAATCCATGCAGGAATAAGATAATCGCGTACCCTTGCAGATTCAAAATAGACTCCATGGCTTTCAAGAGTTTTGAAAAGCTTTGTTCTCTTGTCCAGGGTTTTATACTTATAACAGAATACCAGTATTGTTGATAACAGGGGCCTCTCGAGGTAAATAACAAGGTCGTCGAGTTTTTTCAGTGACTGAGCTTCTTTTATAATAACCACCTGGTGGCTCGACATCATAGGAAAACGCCGTGCGATATCTATTATTGAAGGTATATTGGTATCGTCAGCATAAAGGATGATCTGGTTGAATGCCTTCTCAGCTTCTGGCAATACTTTATCTTCAATATAACCGGTAATGAGGTCAATATAATATGGCTCTTCCCCGGCGAGAAAGTAAACAGGTTTGAATATCCTGTTCTTCAGATCTGAAATAATTTCCTCGTAAGTGACACTCATTTTCAGAATTTCAGATGTTTCACAGAGACTCCGTTTTCTTTTATTTCCCTGAGTGAGTCAATACCTATTTTTAGGTGCATTTCAACATAATCATTGGTGACTTTCAAATCACTGGTCGCGGTTTTTATACCGGTTGATATCATAGGTTGATCCGACACGAGAAGCAATGCTCCGGTAGGTATCTCATTGGCAAAACCTACTGTAAAAATTGTAGCAGTTTCCATATCGATAGCCATGGCACGTGTCTTGACCAGATATTTTTTAAACCTGTCGTCATATTCCCAAACCCTTCTGTTTGTTGTATATACAGTACCTGTCCAGTATTCCCGGTTAAACCTGGTAATTGTAGCTGATATAGCACTCTGTAATTTAAATGCAGGAAGGGCAGGAACCTCATTGGGAAGATAGTCGTTTGATGTACCATCACTTCTTATAGCTGCAATTGGAAGTATAAGATCACCAAGAGTGTTTTTTTTCTTAAGTCCTCCGCATTTCCCAAGGAACAATACTGCATGGGGATTTACAGCACTCAGCAGATCCATTATAGTTGCTGCATTTGGACTGCCCATACCAAAATTTATAATTGTAATACCATCGGCTGTAGCACTAGGCATGTTATGGTCCTTACCTTCTACTTCAACATTATTCCATTTTGCAAAAAGATTAATATAGTAATTATAATTGGTCAGGATAATGTATTTGCCGAAGGTTTCCAAAGCTTTGCCCGTGTATCTCGGAAGCCAGTTATTAACAATTTCCTCTTTGGTTTTCATAAAAAAGTACTTAAAGTGAGCTAAAGTTCGAAGTGCCTAAAGTTAAAGAAAAGTTTAAAGTGATCTAAAGTTTGGAGTGACTAAAGTTTTAACATGCAAAAGATAAAGATTAATATATTGATAGTAACTCTTGGCACTTTAGGCACTCCAGACTCTAGGCACTTATAAATTAACTGAATATATTTGCAGAGGATTGACTTTAATTATATAATGACCAGAAATACTGAACTAAATTGAAACAGTTAAATCTGCCTCAATATTCATTTAAAATATCCGGGAATGTGGAAAATGAAATGATCCTCGATCCGATAAGGAGAAAGTATGTCAGGTTAACTCCGGAGGAATGGGTACGTCAGAATTTTGTGCAGTACCTCATAACTGAAGGTAAATATCCTCCCGGACTTATTGGCATTGAAATCCTGTTTAATTATAATAAACTTAAGCGACGGGTTGATATTTTGATCCATAACCGATCCGGTAGACCAGTAATGATTGTTGAATGTAAAGCTCCCGAGATAAAGATTGATGATAAGGTTTTTGACCAGATTGTTTGCTACAACATGGGTTTCAAAGTACCTTATATTGTGGTTACCAACGGGATAGATCATTATGCCTGCAAAATCGATCATATTGAAAAGAAATATGAATTTTTACTTGTTATTCCTCTTTATGAAGATCTTATTGTAAGTAATGTTTAATTATTTTCTCTGTAGCCCTTTGTGTCTTCTCTGCGGCTCTCTCCCGTAAAGAGGGACAAGTTATGTAAGTTCTTATTTTTTTATTACACAGAGGTTTTTAGAGAAGCACAGAGTGTCACAGAGGAATATTTTATTTGAATTATGTTAAATGTAACATGTGCAATAATAAGAAATGAGGAGAATGAAATCCTTGTTGTCCAGAGGGGCGAGGCAACTGATCATCCCTTTAAATGGGAATTTCCCGGAGGTAAACTGGTTCCCGGTGAGACTGAAGAGGAGTGTGTTATTCGCGAAGTGAAGGAAGAATTATCGATGGAGATAATAATATGTGGGAAGCTTGCTGAAGTTGAGTATGATTATGGCAGCAAACAGATCCGACTTGTCCCGTTTATCTGCGATACCCTTGATGATCTGCCATTCCTGTCCGAACATCTGTCCTACAAATGGATATCATCATCAGATCTGGCGATGGTAGATTTTTCCGAAGCTGATGTATTTGTGGCAAAGAGCTACCTGGAGAGAATTAAAGATAATAGAAATTCGCAGGTTCAGATCATTCCCGAATCGCTCCAGGCATCTAAAGATGATCTGGATCTTCAGGCAATGGTAAACAGCATGATGAGTATGCAGGAAGCTGAATGGGTAGCGATGTCTGCAATCGAGAATCCGGCGATTTTTCTTAAATTGTTTGAATACTCACACTCTCCTGATAAGAAACTTGCGTTCAGGGCATCCTGGACACTTACAAAAGTTTGCGATAAATTTCCGGAGATGATTTATCCTTATCTTTCTCAGATAGTTGAGACCTTGAATGAAATAGATAACGAAAGCACTCTGCGCTCTTTCCTTCGGATAATTTCATTAAGCGATCTTCGAAAAATAAGCAGCCGTCAGCATGGTCTGCTTGCTGATTTCTGTTTCAGCAGACTGAATTCAGGTACGTCTGCTATTGCTATTAAAGCATATTCAATGGAGATAATATATAAGCTTGCATTAATCTATCCCGAACTTGCGAATGAATTGTCTGCAACAATTAATTTGCTGCAGGGTGAAGGATCGGCAGGAGTAGTGGCCAGGGGGCATATGATTATGAAAAAGCTGGCTGAAATCCCTATAAACCCAAAATCCAGTCAGTAATTATCCTGAGAGCCTCAGGAGAAAATGTTTCTTCTATTTGTCCATACTCTGCTGGAAGTCCTGTTTTGCAGTGCTGGAAGAGATGATTTAAACCATTTAGCTTTATTGTTTTTATCGATTTATTACCTGAAGATTTCAAAGCTTTTTCAATCGCAGGAAGATTTTCATGGGCAGCAACCTGAAGATCTTTTTCTCCGTTCAGTGCAAGAACAGGACATTTTACTTCTTTCCAGAATATTGCCGGATCGGTCATTATAAAATACCTGAACCAGGTGTATGTTGAAGCTCCGAAAGTGGCTCTAAGCTGATTGACAGCGTTTTCTGTTTCTGTTTTTGGAGTTTTTTTCTTCTCAAGTATCTCTTTATATAGGGCAATTATTTTTACTTCTGCCTTCTTATTATCCTTTTCTTTTCTTAGAACTGCATAAAGTTTTTTATTCGTTTCAGTGGTTTCCTTGATTTGCTTTTCACTTGAACCAGATAGTCTGCCTATCTCCTGAGCCTGTCTGATTACAATCTGTTGTCCTGTAACACCGGGTCCGGCCAGAGATACAATAAATGAGATATCCGGATTATCAGAAGCTATAATTGGTGCGATCAAACCACCTTCACTGTGACCTATAAGTCCTATTTCTTTCTGATTAATTCTCCGGTTGTTCTTTAAAAAACTAAAAGCAGCCCTGGCATCTGTTGCCAGATCAGCAGTTGTTGCATTTAACTGCGTTCCCTGTGATTTGCCAACACCCCTGTCGTCATATCTCAGTACCGCAATCCCATTACGACTTAGATAGTCAGCAATAACCCAAAATGGTTTATGACCCATTAGTTCTTCATTTCTGTTCTGTCCCCCGGACCCGGTAATAAGAATCACAGCAGGAAAAGGTCCATTCCCCGCAGGAATGGTTAATGTACCTGCAAGTTTGATATTAAAATTATCGTTACTGAATGTAACATCTTCTGATGTATAAGAAAATGGAGGTTTCGGTTCCTGAGGCCTGTTAACTGAGAATGCAGTTTTAAGTTTTACCATATTCAGAATATTTGAAGCACCTGCCTGTTTCCATGTTCCTTCAATATTAGTGTCATTCTTGATTGTCCCGTTATACTCTGCAAGCAAAGCACCTGCAGAAATTTTTAATGTTACTCCTGAAAGAGTTACAGGTCCGAGTTTTATATTCTTTGCTCCCTGGTCGGGACTATCAAGAGTTGCGACTAAACTGTCTTTTTCGATTATGGAAAGGTTAAAGATGACCCTCAGTTCAATTGCACCGGTTTTTATCTTCCCAAGCCAAGAACCGGTTAATCCGTTCTTATAAGTTTTGGTTTGAGCAAATAATGAATTCGTTAATGCCAATGTGACAAGAAGCAAAAAAGCGATAACAAATCTTTTCATTTAATTAGTCAGTAAAGTTTAACAGGTCAATTTCAATTGTAAAGGTATCAAAATTCACAGATGCAACATTTAAAGGTAATGTTCCTGATATATAATCGGAGCGTTTCCCAATTCTTTCCTTTCTGTTTCTTTTCAATACTCTTTGAATCCTTCGTGGTTTAAGGTTTTTATTTTTACCACAAATGGCCACTAAGGGTTTATTCAACTTTTCAACTTTTCTTTATTACTTTTGCATTTCATTTTTATATACGACTAATGAGAATAGTAGATACAAAGGGACAGCTTTGCCCGGCACCTCTCATTGCAACTAAAAGGGCGCTTAAGGAGACTTCAACCGGAGAATCAATTATAGTTATTACCGATAATCAGACAGCATTCAGTAATGTCAGTCGTTTTTTGAGAGATAACAATACTCCATTCACCGTAAGTGAGAAGGATGGGATTTGGTCACTTACAATAACCAGGGCAACCGGGGAACTTACCAGTCAAAATGCAGAGGAGTATTGTAAAACAGATGTCCCTCATTTTGAGAAGGGTGATTTTGTTGTTACTATCTCCTCTGATAAAATGGGAGAAGGCGACCCTGAACTGGGTTCTCTCCTTATGACAAATTTCATTAAAGCAATTCATGACCTCGATATTCTGCCTTCAAAAATTGTTTTTTATAACAGGGGAGTATTCCTTGGAAGAAATGATTCAGCAGTGTTTGAATTACTTAATGATCTGGAAAAAATGGGAGTAGTGTTATTCCTTTGCGGAACATGCATTAAACATTATTCGATTGAGGATAAGATACATATCGGAACGGTTAGCAATATGTTTGAGATCGCACAGATAATGTCATCGGCTGGAAAAGTTGTAAAACCATGACCCCAGACACTACAAGATGGCTAAATCAGCCTTCGGCTTTTAGCCCTGACAGAAGCGTCAGGGGACATAAATGTGAAGGATTGTTGAATCATAATATTTAATAACTGCTGGTATTGATAATGAAAGTAGATCTCCTTAAACTTGTTGAGCATGGCGGTTGCTCTTCCAAGATCCCCCCGAAACAACTCGAAGAGATCCTGAAATATCTTCCATTACCCAAGGATCCAAATATTTTGGTCGACATTGATACTCAGGATGATGCAGGTGTTTACAGGGTCAATGATGATCTTGCACTTGTACTGACAACCGATTTTTTTCCCCCGGTTTGCAGCGATCCATATGAATTCGGTCAGATAGCTGCAGTCAACTCGATAAGTGACGTATATGCGATGGGTGGGAATCCTGTACTTGCTCTAAATATAATGATGTTCCCCGCTGCAAAACTGCCCATGGAGGTCTATGCCGAGATTATGAGAGGAGGATTCGACAAGGCAACTGAAGCAGGCGTGAGGATCATCGGCGGACACACCATCGATGACTTTCCTCCGAAATACGGACTGGCAGTTGTTGGTTACATTCATCCAAAGAAAATAATTGCAAATTCAGGTGCTGAACCGGGAGATCTCCTGATCCTTACAAAACCAATTGGTACAGGAATTGTTATGGCTGCTCAACGACTGGGAATGGCAAAGGATGAGGATATAATGGAGGCAAAAAGACAGATGAAGCTATTGAATAAATCCGGAGCTGAAGTAATGAAGAAGTATAATATCAGGGGTGCAACCGATATAACTGGCTTTGGTCTGGCCGGTCATGCTCTAAAAATGGCAAAAGCAAGCAAAGTTTCGATACAAATCGATATGAAGAAAGTGCCTCTGATCGGAAATGTTTATGATCTTATTGATGATGGTTGCATTCCGGGGGCATCATTCCGTAACCTTGAATTTGTCGAAGAGTTTCTTGCTTGCTCTCCGGACCTCGATTATAATCTCAAAATGATAGCCTTCGATGCGCAGACATCGGGAGGCCTTCTATTCTCTGCTCCACCCGATAAGGTATTTAAAATCCTGGAGGATTTGTGCGCCACAGGCCTGATAAGTTCAAACGTAATCGGTTCTGTATCAAAGCAAAAAGAGAAATTAATCTATTTGAATAATTGAATTGAAATCCATTTACCACGGAGTCACACGGAGTTTCACGGAGGTATTAATGAGTATTTTCCTTTTCTAATTGAGAATCTCAGGATTCTGTTTGAAACTGCCGTGTTACTCCGTGATCCCGATAGCTATCGGGACTCCGTGTAACTCTGTGGTTAAAATATATTATAATATTTCGATTTAAATTATTCCTTCATAGGATCATCATCGTCCCTGCTCTTCTTTTTATCTTTTCCATTTATCGGATTGGCATCCATAACCCACATACCTCTTCCATGTGTTGCTATAATCAGCATATTATCACGGGGATGGATTGCAAGATCGTGAACATATGAATAGGGTAAATTTCCAAGTACATCCCACTTTTTCCCTCCATCTTTTGTTACAAATACCCCTCCATCTGTTCCTGCATAAAGTATCTCGCGGTTTTCGGGATCTTCCCGGATCACATTTACAGGTCCAACAGGGATATTCCCCGATAAATCCTGCCAGGAATCGCCGAAATCAGTTGATTTCCAAATATATACCTGAAAATCATCATCTCTTCTACCGGTCTGGGTCATGTATACAGTACCTATATCATAAAGTGAGGCAACTATGCGGGAAACAAATTTCTGAGGAACAGCACCGTTCCTGATTTCCTTCCAGTTTTTTCCTGAATCCTTAGTTCTCCATATACGGCCATCATCAGTTCCTGCATAAAGAAGTCCGAACCTAAGTGGTGACTCATCCAAAACAGATATTGTCTGGTAATTAATATCACCTCTTTTTTGAGGATCATTATATGACAGGTCGGGACTTATAAATTCCCAGGTGTCACCCTTATCTCTCGACATCATTACATATTGCATTGAATGATAAATAATATCTGGATTATGTGCTGAGATAATCGAAGGAGCCACCCATTCTCCTCTCAACGATTCTTCTTCCGGAAATCTTTTGGGAATCAGATCTTTAATACTGCCCGGATAATTATCTATTTCAGCTCTTGCAAGGGCACCATAGAAAGTGCTTGAATAGATTGTATTATTGTCGACAGGGTTAATAGCATGCGTACTTCCTTCAGCTCCCAGTGTGTTTTTAAATTTTGTGGCAGGGACATTATCCCGACCACGTGACAGATCAACCGGGCCATA
>JGI20214J51088_10000949_pt1 | contig 19720 bp, 16 predicted proteins | sample WetSurMetagenome_FD_51088 | JGI IMG/M metagenome (IMG submission 51088) | reverse complement strand
AAAAATATTTGCACAGTTAATAAAAAAATATGGAATCAGTGTTACTGACCAGGAGGTTAAAGATGTAATTCTTGGTGAAAATCCCCCTGATTTCTTGAGACAAAACTTCATCGATTCTCTTGGAAATTTTAACAGACAACTTTATGAGCAGGCTATTTACGATCCACAGAATAAAGCTGCACTTGTTCAAGCAGAGGAACTCGTTCGTCAATCAAGACTTACCCAAAAATTACAAAGTATAATATTAGCTTCTGTAGTTATTGGTGATGATGAAGTGAAGCGAAGATATATTGATCAGAACATGGTAATTGAAGCTGATTATACACTTGTTGATATCAATCTAATTAAAGATTCTGACGTTAAAGTTAATGATGATGATGTAAAAGCATTTTACGAAAAAAACATTAACACTTATAAAGTTCCACCACAGAGAAAATTAAAATTTGTACTTTTCCCGAATGTTGCCTCAGCAGAAGATTCTCAAATGGTTTACAAAAATTTATTGAATGTAAAAAAATCTTTATCTGCTGGTGATACTTTAGGTTTTACACAACTTGTTAATATTTATTCCGAGTCGCCATATTCAAAGGATACATTAGCTGTAAATATGCTTACGGGTGAAGTTGTTGCTTCATTTAAACAAGCTAAGATTGGTGACATCGTAGGACCCTATGCAACTGCCCAAGGTTATGTTTTATTTAAATATTTAGGCTCTGTAAAATCTAATGATGTATCTATCAAAGCCTCACATATTTTAATAAACCAGTACGGTAGTGATGAAAAAAATCTTGAAGAAGCAAATAAACTTTATAATAAATTAATGGCCGGATCAAGTTTTGAAGCTGCGGCAAAAGAGTTTTCAAAAGACCTAGGCAGTGGAAGTAAAGGCGGTGATCTGGGTTATTTTAGTAAAGGGATGATGGTAAAAGAATTTGAAGACGCATGTTTTAGCGGTCAGGTTGGAGTTGTTCAGAAGCCGGTTAAAACCAATTATGGTTATCATATAATTAAAGTAACAGATAGATCTGACAGTAAGTTTATTGTTGAGAGAATAATAAATCAGGTAAAACAATCTGCAACAAGCAGAGACAGGAACTTCAATGCTGCAAACGATTTTTCATTTTTAGCAAAGAAAAATGATTTTGATTCGGAAGCTAAACTTCTGAACTATAAAGTTCAGGAAACACCTCTTTTTACCGAGCAATCAGGTGCAATTCCCTCAATCGGAGCTAATAAAAGACTTGTTAAATTTACATTTGAGAATAACCTGAATACCATAGGTGAGCCATTTAAAGTGCCAAGTGGTTATGTTGTGGTTAAAATAATTGAAAGTTCCGCCGAAAAATTCAGACCATTTGATGAAATAAAAGAACAATTAAAACCGGCGGTTATCAGAGAAAAGAAATTTGAAAAAGCAAAAACTATTGCGGATAATCTTTATAAGAAAATCAATGGCGATCTAAGTAAGGTATCCGGCATTGATACAAACTTTACCGTAAAACAAACCGGAAGTTTTATTCCTCAGGCTTCCATACCCAATGTTGGAAAAGATTTTGGATTTCTTAACTTAGTTATGAAGGCCGATCTTAATAAAGTTTCTCAACCGGTAAAAGGGGCGAGAGGGTATTATCTTATAAAAGTAACAAAACGTACGCCTTTTGATCAGGCATTGTATGCAACTCAAAGTTCAACCCTAAGAAGTACAATGTTACAAGAAAAAAGGAGTCGCTTTTTAAATCAATGGCTTACAGGAATTAAGGAAACCGCAACGATTGAAGACAACAGACATTTGTTTTACGGCCAATAGAATTTAAAAAGACTTTTAAACCCCCATTTCTACTAAACCTTGGTAGTATTTGGGGGTTTTCTTTTTTAAAGAATATTTATCAAATTAAAAATGAATTAATTATTAATCCGAATGTATAAACTTATTTCTATTTATCTTTTTGTAGTATTGGAAATGAATTCATTTGCTCAAACTATTGAGAAGAAGTTCAGTTTATTTGCAGGTATGGATTATACAACTTCAGCACAGATATTTCTTAATCCAAATTCTTCTGATCTGATAATTAGAAATAATTCATTTGAGCTATCTGATCTTTTTTCTCCAATCATTGATTTACGTTATCAAATAAACGAAGATTTAATATTAGGATTTAGCACAGAGTATATTGTTCGGAGTGAAAAAGCCTTCAATCAAACAATTGTTGACGGAAGTCAGATTATCCAATTAGAAGTTGACGATGGTGTTATTTTTGTCCCTGCTGAATTGTCAGTTTATTACTTAATGCCATTTTCAACTGAACAGTTTAAGTTTACAATGGGTGGTGGAATAGGTTATTACTACGGTGCACATACCAGAATATTAGGTAATACTGAAATTGAAAATGTAGAAAGGAATAAATCAATTGGTTTGTTAGTTTCTATTGGAATGGAGTACATGATACTCGAACAACTTGGTGTCAGATTCGATATGAAATTCCGTGACCCTGAAATTAAAATAAGTAGTATGTATAAAGACAGTACTGCAATTTATAATGGAAGAGAAATCAGAATAACCCAAAATACGTTTGATACCAAAATAAATCCTAATGGTATTTCTTTCCTTTTTGGATTAACTTTTCATTTTTAATAACAAGTCATTTTTTTTCTTTCTCAATTTCTTAAATTAACTCTAAAGTTTTAATAATATTATAAATGCAAAAAAAGCTTATATACTTAACCGGGTTTATGGCTTCCGGAAAAAGTACGATCGGACCAATTTTAGCAAACACCCTTGGCTGGGATTTTTTTGACCTTGATAAAGTTATAGAAGAAGATGCGGGAAAATCAATTAGAAAAATATATGAACTGAATGGCGAATCTTATTTTAGGGGAATAGAAACAAAAACGTTGAGTAAATTAAGTGCTTTGGAAAATCACATTGTATCTCTCGGCGGTGGAACCGTTGCAAGTGAAAAAAATCTGGAAATAATAAAATCATCTGGATATTTGATTTACCTGGAATCATCTCCTGAAGAAACTTATAAAAGATTAAGATTTAAACGCGATAGACCAGCATTGCTTTTTGATGGAGATGAAGAACCCAATAAAGTTGAATTTCTCGAAAAAATTAATTTATTATTGAAAAAACGCATTTTATATTATAACAAGGCTGATCTCAAGATAAATACCGATAATTGCCGGGTTGGAAAAACAGTGGATAAATTGGCATCAATAATTAAAAAAGAATTCTATGGCGAATCAAATAAAAATTAAATTGTTCGAAAGAAGTTATCCAATTTTGATCGGGGATGATTCTTTATTAAAACTTGTCGATAAAATCAATTCATTTCATTTATCAAAATGTATGATAGTGGTTGATCATAATGTAAACAAATTTCACTCATTTCTCATCCGGAAGATATTTGCTGCAGTTGATTGTAAAATATTTCTTTATGTTTTTACCGCTAATGAAAAAAGTAAAAATCTAAAGCAAGCAGAAAAGATTTATAATTTTTTAAGCACTAATTATTTTGGAAGAGACTCTGCTATAATTGCAATTGGAGGAGGTATTACAGGAGATCTTGCAGGATTTGCTGCAAGCACTTATATGCGCGGAATTAAATTTTTTCAAGTGCCAACAACTTTGCTTTCCATGGTTGATAGCTCCGTCGGTGGAAAAACCGGAGTAAATTTTAATCAGCAAAAAAACTTAATTGGTACATTTTATCAACCGAATGGCGTTTACATTTATCCAAAATTTCTATCAACTTTACCGCAAAGGGAATTAGTATCAGGTGCTGGAGAAGTCCTTAAGTATTCTTTCCTTGCTGATAAAAAAAATTATCTTTTATTAAAAAAGAATCTGGAAAAATTATTTTCCGGAAAGGAAGTCAATTTTAAAAATTTAATAATTTCGTGTTTAAAAATAAAATCTAACATTGTAATGCACGATGAAAAGGAGTTGACCGGACTAAGGAGGATTTTAAATCTTGGGCATACTTTTGCTCATGCATTTGAAGTAGAATCAAACTATAAAGTAATGCATGGTGACGCAGTTATTGCCGGGATATTTTGCGCACTAATGCTTTCTGAAATGGCTGGATATACTGACGAAGAAAAAATCAATTTATTTCTATGGGACTTTTCTTTCATTAAAATTAATGGATTGATTAAAAATTTAGATCCTGAATTAGTTTATAAAAAAATGTTAGAAGATAAGAAAAACTCTTCATCCAGAATTTGTCTTGTTTTAATCGAAGATATTGGAAACATTATTGTTGATGTCACTGTTTCCAAAAAATTAATAATTGCATCAATAAACAGAATGAAAAAGATGATATGAAAAAGAAAAGCCCTTTAAAAGGGGAAAACTGTCAGGTTTTGAGGGCGAAACCTGACAGTCTGTGTGTCATATTTGGAGGGATGCTATGCTTAAACTATTTCGGATTAGAATATAACAACTACAATGCCATTTGTTTTTTAAACGAAAAGACAATTTTAGCTTCGATTTTGTCGGTAAAATATGCGAATTAGTAATATTTACTTTCGGTAACATTTGGAATGACTGGAGAATATTATGCAACTGAAGAATATTAGTAATCAGCTAAGTATTAAAAAGGAGATCCTCAAACTAAAACAGGAGCTTAATGCTGTAATCTTAGCACACTACTATCAGGAATCAGAAATCCAGGACATTGCTGATTTTGTCGGGGATAGTCTTGAATTAGCAAAAAAAGCTAAAACGACAAGTGCAGATGTTATTGTTTTTGCAGGTGTTCATTTTATGGCAGAGACAGCAAAAATTTTAAATCCAAATAAACTAGTTCTATTGCCTGATTTAGATGCTGGATGTTCTTTAGACGAAGGATGCCCTGCTGAAGATTTCAGACTATTTCGTGAGGAACATCCTGATCATATTGCAATAACGTACATTAATTGTTCTGCTGATGTTAAAGCACTAAGTGATATAATCTGTACTTCGAGTAGTGCAGAAAAAATTATTACGCAAATTCCTCAAGACAAACCAATACTTTTCTCCCCTGATAGAAATCTCGGTAAATATCTAATAAAAAAAACGGGAAGAGAAATGCTATTATGGGATGGCAGTTGTATTGTTCACGAAACATTTAGTGAAAAGAAAATTATTGATCTCAAAATAAAATATCCTAAAGCAAAACTAATTTCTCATCCTGAATGTGAAGAACCAATTCTTATGCATTCAGATTTTATTGGATCAACAAGTAAGTTGTTAAGTTATGTTCAGCAGGACTCGTCTAAACAATTTATAGTTGCAACAGAAACGGGAATAATTCATCAGATGAAAAAAGTTACACCAGAGAAAGAATTCATTCCTGCTCCACCGGAAGATGATAGTTGTTCGTGTAATGAATGCCCGTATATGAAATTAAATACGATGGAAAAACTGTATCTGTGTATGAAGAACAAGATTCCTGAAATTGTTATGGATGAAGAAATTAGAAAGAAAGCGTTGGTCCCAATCGAAAGAATGTTATCGATGAGTTAACATTTTTTTAGTGTAATTTTAAATGTTGTTCCTTCTCCATTAACGGAATTTTTTACAAATATTTTTCCACCGTGATAACCTTCGATAATCCTTTTTGAAAGGCTTAATCCCAAACCCCATCCGCGTTTTTTAGTACTGTATCCGGGTCGGAAAACATCTTTACGTCTTCTTAAATCAATACCTTTGCCGTTATCAGAAACTTCGATATCAATACCCTTTCTGCCATCAATAATATCAATGACAATTTTACCATTTTTATTTTCAATAGCGTCCAAGGCATTTTTAATTAAGTTTTCTAAAACCCACTCGAACAGTTCAGCATTCATTTGCGCACAGCAATTTTGGTCGCCTTGTACTGAAAGCTCAACTGTTTTGCCGGTTTGTGGCAGTCTTCTATTAAAATATTCTGTTACCTTTTTAACCTCTTTGTAAACAACATGATTTTTAATTTCCGGTTTTGAACCGATTTTAGAAAAGCGGTAAGTTATCTTATTCAGTTTATCAACATCGCTGGAAATTTCTTCAGTAATATCCATCACAGCATCGGGTTTTTGATAATTCATTTTCATCATTTCTATCCAGCCCATTAAGCTTGAAATGGGAGTCCCAAATTGATGAGCCGTTTCTTTTGCCATTCCCACCCAAATGTTACTTTGCTCACTTCTTTTTATTTGGCTGAACCCGATATAGCCAATAATAATAAAAAGAGCGGCGATGATGATTTGTAAGTAAGGATAAAACTTTAATTGTTTGATAAGTTCTGAATCACCATAATGGAGTCTTTGAAGAATTATAGTGTCAGCATAGGTAATGTTGATAGGCTGATGAATTTCATCTACTTCTTTAATGAGGTTATTAAAGAAAATTTTAAGTTCCTCTTTTGAGAGCGTTGTATCATAATTTATATTTTTAGTATCAGCTTTGTTAAAAAGATTTACATTATTATCTCTGTCGGTTAGGATGACCGGGAAATCAGTCGGTTTAATAATGTTATCGAAAAGAAAAGTAAGATCCACATCCGGCGAAGATGAATTTGCTATGTATTGATAACCCTTGGCATATAGCTCAACGATTTCTCGTTCCCGCTGCTGCAATTTTGTAACAAGATTCTGTGTGTAATAAAGTGTTCCACTAGCAATTGCTAATGCAATTATTAAAAGAAAGATTTTAAAATTTACGGAAGCAGGACCACCGGACATTTTCATATTTTTTTCAATCTGATTTTTATTGTTGAGGTAAAGATTACGGAATCAGATAGTAAAATCCAGATCAAAATATATCGCTTAATAATTATTACTTATCAACGTAAAAAGTTTGTTTACGTTTTGGGCCAACAGAAACAATATCAATTTTAATCCCGGACTGCCTTGAAATAAAATCTAAATAATCTTTAGTCTTTGCAGGAAGGTCTTCAAAATGTTCACAATTTGTAATATCAGTGTTCCACCCGTCTAGAGTGGCATAAACAGGAGTAACAACATTTAATCGATCAACATTTGTAGGAAATGTTTTTAATTTTTTACCATTCAGTTCATAGCCAATACAAACTTTAATTTCATTAAATCCGCTTAGAACATCCAACTTTGTTAATGCAACAGATGTAATACCATTTATCATTTTTGAGTAAGCAACAAGAAAGGCATCAAACCAGCCGCAACGTCTTGGTCTTCCGGTGGTGGCTCCAAACTCAACGCCTATTTTTCTTAGTTTTTCGCCATCATCATCGAGAAGTTCTGTTGGGAATGGACCATTTCCAACTCTTGTTGTGTATGCTTTTACAATGCCAATTACGCTATTAATTCTTGTTGGAGGAATTCCGCTGCCTGTGCAGGCACCGCCCGAAGTTGGGCTGCTGGAAGTAACATAGGGATAAGTTCCATGATCAATATCAAGAAAAGTACCTTGTGCACCCTCTAATAAAACAGATTTACCTTCGTCCAAGGCTTGGTTTAAAAATGCAGGCGCATCTTTTATATATTTATCTATTGCTAAATCAAACTCTAAATATTCTTTTACTATAGCATCAACATCTAATCCTGCATGGCTATGAATCTTTTGCAGGATTTCATTTTTTTCTTTCAGATTTTCACGAATCTTTTTTTCCAACTCAGTTCTGTTTAAAAGATCTACAATTCTAATTCCTTTTCTTGCATACTTATCGATGTAACAAGGTCCAATTCCTCTTCCTGTAGTTCCAATTTTATTATTGCCGCTTTCATTTATGGAATCTAAAAGTTTATGATAGGGCATAATTAGATGGGCATTATGACTGATAAATAATCTGCCATCAACATTAATATTATTTTGTTTGAGCAGTTCGATTTCTTCCAGAAGAGCAGTAGGATCAATTACAACACCGTTGCCGATTACACATATGACATTTTCTCTTAAAATCCCGGAAGGAATCAGATGTAGTACATATTTTTTGTCTCCGATTTCTACAGTATGCCCGGCGTTAGCACCGCCCTGATATCTTACAACTATTTCAAACCCTTTGCTGATAAGATCTACAATCTTACCTTTTCCTTCATCACCCCATTGAGAACCAACAAGAACTGTTGCGCCCATTTGATAATCCTGATTTTAATTGTTATAGATTAAACAAAACAAAAACTCCGCATTGAGAAATACGGAGTTTAATAAATACGAAAGTAAACTAATTATCAGCCAAAACTTTTAACAGCCTCATCAACTGATTCGTATATTTCGAAAATGGTGATAAGCTTAGTTATAATAAGTAAACTTTCAATCTTTTCAGTTACATTAACAAGTTTTAAAGTACCGTTTTCTCTTTTCATAGTGGTTAGACCACTTATGAGCATACCTAAACCGGAACTATTCATAAACTTAACATCGGAAAGATCAACAATAACATTTTTCTTTCCTTCATCGATGAGTTTGTGTAAAAGTTCGTTAAAATCTTTAGTATCTTCGCCGCCCATTACATTACCAATAAGTTCTACAATAACGGCGTTGTACTTCTCTAAAAGTTTAGTTTTCATTAAAATCTCCAAAATTTTTCTTAGTCAATTTAAGTAAGCTTATTTACTCATGCAAGAAGCATTTTGCATGATTTAATCTCATTTTACCGGTCATCAATTTTAGCGTTTGGGCTAAGAAATTATTATATATTTTAGGAACCAAAATTCATGGATGGCGTCTAAACTATGGAATACGAACAAATAGAAAATATGCAGCAACCAAAAATTTTGAGTCTGGATGACGATTTTTCGTTAATAAAGCGTTTTATTGATGGCGATGAAGCTGTTTTTGGAGAGCTTGTAAAAAGGCACAAAGATAAAGTACGTAATATCGTTTACATTACTCTTTCAAACAGTAATTCTGTAGATGATATTGCACAGGAAGTATTTATAACTGTTTACAGACATCTAAAAAATTTTAGGTTCGAGTCTCAGTTTACAACCTGGATATATCGAATAACTATTAATAAGTGCAAAGATCACTTAAGAAAAAAGAGCGTAAGAAAAATATTTTTACCACTAGCCGACGAGGAAAAAGAACCGGTTTTAGAAACTATAAATGAGGATTCTGACATTATACAGATTGTTCGAAATGCAATTGGTATTTTACCAGATAAATTAAGAATTCCACTTGTTCTAAAAGACCTGGAAGGATTCAGCTATCAGGAAATTGCTGATACAATGGAATGTGAAATTGGTACAGTAAAATCAAGAATCTTCAGAGCAAGAGAAGCATTAAAGAAAGTGCTAAAACCTCTTGAAAAGGAATTGATGACATGAAAAAATTTAATACCGATAAAGAATTACTTTCTGCTTATGTTGATGGAGAATTAACTCAGAGTGATAAGAACTTAATCGAAGAAAAAATTAAATCTTCTCTCGAGCTTCAAAAAGAGTTATCTGATTTAAAGAAATTGAAAGAATTAACATCTCACTCAGTTAAGAGAATTCCGGATTCACCATTTTTTGAAACACGGTTATTTGCAAATCTTAAATCTGAATCTGAATCCAAAAGCAAATTAAATATTAAAAAATGGATTCCTATATCCGCATTATCTTTAATCACACTTGGATTAATGGCAATCTTAAAATTTAATCCAAATCTTTTGAATAATCTGATTGAAGAACAAAAATCAAATCTTGCCGGATTTTACAAAGAAAATTTAAAACCATTGCTTTATGCTGCTAATCTTACTAACGAAGATATTTTTAATTTTGCTTTGTACCAGGAGCTTCCGCTTGATTCTGCAAACCAGCAAGTGTTAAAACTTGGTTACGATCCTGCAGGAACCGAGTATTTTGAAATTAAGAATGCAAGTGATTTTGATCAGGTAAATAATCTGAAAAAATTTGCTGCTGCTTTAGAACTTAATGATGAAGAAGTTGATATGATTGATTCCATCATCGGTTCATATTCAGAAGAGATATCAGCGCTTGTTCTTGTTAATGATAAAAACTCAGTTGCAATAAATCCGAATATCTGGAATACCAGGAAAATTATTCTTGCAGATATTCTTGCATTCGCAAAAAAACATGCAGGAGATAATTATTCAAAAATCTTACCCACTCAAATGGCGCAATTTGATAGCCGCTCGATTGTAAAATGGGTTAGTGAGGCGAAAGCTCTAAAAGATGATCAATATATCTTTTGTACTTCGGATTCTATTTTTAGAGAAACTTTTGAGTTTGATATGGATGAATTCTCAAAGAATATGGAAGAGATGACAAAAGAATTAGCTGAACTTCATGAACAGAAAGCATTAGTTAATGAATATAGATTTAGAATTGATTCCTCTTTCGATAAACATAAAAAACATATTGATAGATCCAATCAATTTGAAGTAACCGTTGATAGAGATTTTATAAAAGTTAATGTGCAAAGTTTTGGTGTCGATATTCCGGAAATAGATTTACCTGATTTTGATAGTATAGCTATTATAATTAATGAAGCAACAAAAAATATAAATGTAGTTCATCCGCCTGCGCCGCCGGTTACTGTTGGCAAAAAGAATTTTAATTATAATTACAATACTGTTAAGCCAAAAAAGAATAGGAGCAGTGATGTAAATCTTGATTCTTTAATGCATGAAAAAAATATCGAAGTCGATTCAAAAAGATCCGAGCAGCAAAAAAGATTTAAAGATCAATCTCCTGAAACAAGTTCAGGGTATTATTTTAATGATAGTCTTATTATCCTGCAAAACCAGGACTTGAAAAAAGAAATGGATAAATTAAGAAGAGAGTTGGAACAATTCAGAAAGGATTTAACTATACCACAAAAAGACGATAGCCTTAAGAGTAAAAAAAGTATTCAAAAGATTAAAGCGACAGGTGTTAAGGTAATTGAAATATGATCCAGATTTAAGTTTAATTTCCACAATCTCATTTACCACAGATCAATTCATTTTACCGTATTTCAAGCCATTATCCTTCCGTAATTCTTTTCTTTAAATGATCATTTTTTTGCTTTATTTTAACGTTCAAAACGTAAACTAAAAATCATTGCAGAGGATGTACTTGAGTTTTACCGGTTCAAAAATAAATGCAAATCTTAGCCTCTGGATAATCACAGCATTAGTGTTATCAGTATTTACTTATCGACTACTTTTTTTTTCAAATGATTCATTTCTGTTTTCTGTTATTCAGGATATCCTCGTTATCTCATTTATTTTGGTATTAACTCTCTTTTTCATAAAAAAAATTCGACTAAGGAATCCAAATCCTTCAACTTTGGTTTTAAATTCCGGGATTATAGTTGCATTTGTTTTCTTAGTGATAATTTTCGCTGAAAAGTTTTTAAACATTCTTTTCTACAATGTAAATCTAAAATTTAATAATCCGGGAGTTTTTGAGAATCTTGTTTACACAATTTATGCATTGATGATATTGGGAATTACATGTTATTGGTTCGCAACATTCAGAGAACTACATTTTTATAAAGAGTATCGCAAAAAAAATAGATACTTTTTAACAATGGTTGTTTTCATTACACTTTCATCAATCTCTAACCTGTTATTCAGAGGTAAGGATTATGAATATATCTACAATACTTTTTTTATTATTTCAGTTATTTTAATCGCACTCAATTCAGTTAAAATTTCCTGGATTGCCTTCATATCAAAAAAAGAAAAAATTTCTTTATTAGTTCTATCGATTATTATATCAACTCTTTTCATACTTAACCTTATTAACAGCAGTGAAGAGCAATTTAGCGGTAAATTTTTAACAAACTTTTCGCCAAGTTTCTATCAATTCTTTATGTTAATATTATTATATGGCGCCATTTATTTCACAGTTCTGTTTTTCACAACACTTTTTCACATTCCAACAGCCGAAGCGTATGACAGGAAAGCAAAAGAAGTTTCATCACTTCAATACTTTAGCAAACTAATCACACAGGTTTTGGATTTTGAAGAACTTGCAGAGACGATAACAGATATTGCCACGAAGGTAAGCAGTGCTGATGCAGCCTGGATTGTAATCAATGATGGAGATAATAAAAAAATACTTGCCAATAAAAACATTGCGTATGTAGATGCTGATCTTATAAATAAATATTTATTAGAAAGTGGAGTTTGTGATAAGATTACAGGTACAAAAATCTGTAACCTGGATAAGTTTGCAGAAAAATCTAAACTTTCAGAAAAGTTCGGAAGTATTGCTATTTCACCTTTGAAGAGCTTTACGGAAATAAAAGGTTATTTGATAGCTGCCAGGAAAAATGAGTTAATATTTTACGAGGAAGATAAAACAGCTATTAATACTTTTTCGGATTATGCATCAGTGGCAATTGAAAACTCTTTACTCTTAGAACAATCAATCGAGAAAGAAAGACTTGAAAAAGAATTTGATGTTGCGAGAGATATCCAAAGAAAAATTGTTCCATTAAAAGATCCTGAGTTTGAAAACCTTTCTGTGTCATCAGTATTCATTCCTGCTTTTGAAGTTGGCGGCGATTATTATGATTTTTTTGAAATCAGTAAAACTAAATTAGGATTTATAATTGCCGATGTTGCCGGTAAAGGAATTTCAGCAGCTTTTATTATGGCAGAGGTTAAAGGAATTTTTAGTTCACTATCCCGTATGCTTGAAAGTCCAAAGGAAATTTTAATCAAAGCGAATGAAATATTACAGGAAACACTGAATAAAAAAAATTTCGTAAGTGCTTTATATGGAATTATAGATTTCGATAAAGAAATTATTCGCTTTGCACGTGCAGGTCACTGTCCGGCACTTTTAGTCAGAGATAATGCCGTTGAAGCATTTAAACCATCAGGAATTGGACTTGGACTTACAAATAATTCATTATTTAAGATTCATCTGGAAGAAATAAAAATTGATCTTAAAGAATCAGACACTTTAGTTTTTTACACTGATGGAATTACAGAAGCACAAAATAAAGAGCTCCAAGATTTTGGAGATAAACGTTTTACCGAAATATTAATTAAAAATGCTAATGAAAGCGTTTCCCAAATAGCTAGTGAAGTAATTAAAGATGTAACATTATTTTCTAGAAACCACTTTCAATATGATGATATAACTTTGGTTATATTAAAGTGGCATAAAAAAAATAATATAGATGGAGTTAAAGAATGGCAGAATTCAACACCTCAATTAAAGACCAGGGTGCTGTAAGTGTTATAAATCTTAAAGGCTATCTGGATGCACATACTGCTCCGATCCTTGAGAACAATTTTGTAGATCTTATTGATAAGAACCGCTACCAGATCGTGGTCGACTTTAAAGAGCTTGCATACATTAGCAGTGCAGGTTTAGGCGTATTTATGGCATACATAGAAAAAATAAGGGAGAGTAACGGAGACATTAAACTTTCGGGTATGAATGATAAAGTTTATAATATTTTTGATCTTCTGGGATTTCCTTTACTTTATGAAATTTTTAAATCAGAAACGGAAGCAGTAAAGAAATTTACCGAGATAAAATAAAGTGAAGACTAAAGAACTTAAAGTTAAAAGTAAGACGGAAAATCTTTCTGTCATCAGAGATTTTATTAGTACTTCTGCTGCTGAAGCAAGAGTTACGCCTGATGTTGTCGAAAATATTATTCTTGCTGTGGATGAAGCGTGCACAAATATTATTAAGCACGCTTATAAATCTTTTCCTGATGGTGAATTGATCATTAAAACAAAATCAACACAATCTCGTTTTATTATCAGCATCACCGATTATGGTAATTCTTTTGAACCCGACTCTATTCCTGAACCTGATTTACAAAAATATTATCGCCAAAAAAGAGTTGGTGGTCTGGGAATGTATTTGATGAAAACTCTTATGGATGATGTTAAGTATGTTTCGATTCCCGGAAAACATAACGAAGTGCTGCTATCTAAAAATATAAAAGTAGCGCAAAGCAATGCCGGATAATGAAAACTTAAAAGTTAAACGCAACCTTACTGCTCTGGTTGAATTCAGCAGGGTAATTAACTCCAGCCTTGACCTCAGTTTTATTTTAAACAATGTTCTTTTAACCTGTCTTGGAAAATTTTTAGCNACAAAAGGTATTATCGCTTTAAATATAAATGGAAAGTTAGTTGTTAAATCTTATAAAGGAATTGCAGAAGAAACTATCAAACAATTTCCTGATGTTGAAGCTGATGAAAACTACACCGGTAATGATGATCTGAAAAATTATTTTGTTCAGAATAATATACTTGCGAGTGAGGAAATAAGTTCATCCAATGAGTGTGTTGGAATTGTTTGCCTTGGGGAAAAACTGAATAAACAAGTTTATTCAACAGACGATCTAGATTTTCTGAAAACTATTTTAAACATTGCCGCTTCGGCTATTCAAAATTCATTAATAGTCGAAGAACTTAAACTTGTCAACCGCGAACTTGATTCACGAATACAAAGACTAAATTCATTGTTTGAACTAAGCAAAGAGTTTGGATTGTTTTCAGAATCAACAAAAGTGACGCGGTTATTGATTTTTTCGCTTATCGGACAATTCCTTGTTCAGAAATATGCTTTGCTAAGATTTGAAGGAAATGATATTCAGGTTATCGAACCTAAAATCCCTGTGGAAGAACTCCTAAGAAATATTCGCAAAATAGATTATTATAAAATAGACACATCGCTAAATAAGGAACAGGTTGCTTTGCTATTCCCAGATTTATTTTCAATGGGGATCGAGGTTATTGTTCCTATGCAGATGCAAGGAAAAACTAAGGGCTTAATTATTCTTGGCAAGAGAATTAGTAATGTCGGTTACACTGATGCGGATATTGAATTTATTTTTTCAGTCGGAAGTCTTGCTATTATCTCTCTTGAAAATAGAAGACTTTTTTTAGAAGCATTAGAGAAACAAAAACTTGAAGAAGAATTAGACATTGCACGTGAGATACAAAGAAATCTTTTGCCTCAAAAAATCCCTGATTACAAAAACTTTGAGATAGTTGGGGTTAATGTTTCCTCAAAACAGGTTGGCGGCGATTATTATGATATCATTGAACTTGAAAATGATAATTGCTGTATTGCAATTGCTGACGTGTCCGGTAAAGGTGTGCCCGCTTCTTTATTGATGGCAAATATGCAGGCATTTTTACAAGTGATATGCAGACAGAATATTCCATTAGATACTGCTACAGGATTAATAAATGATCTTATTTCGAAAAATACTTCTGACGGGAGATTTATTACTTTCTTTTGGGGAATTTTGAATGACGTAACAAAAACATTTAACTATGTAAATGCAGGACATAATCCACCTTTGCTGGTAAGAAATGGAATTATCACTAAACTGGAAATAGGCGGAATGATTCTCGGTGTGATGAAAACTATAATGCCCTATAAATCCGAATCAGTGCAGCTTCAAAAAGATGATGTGCTTGTGATGTTTACCGATGGTATTTCTGAAGCAATGAATAAAAAAGGAGAAGAATTTTCTGATGAAACTTTGGAAAAAATATCTCTTGAAATGGCAAACGAATCCGCTGAAAGCATTTTAAAAAGGATACAGAGTGAAGTACAAAAATTTGCTGATGGTGCAAATCAATCTGATGATATTACTTTAGTCGTTGTAAAAGTAAAATAGATTTGTGAAATTATATTCAAACAATAAAATTCAATGAACAACATTAAAAGATTTTTTCTTAAATACAGATTAAACATTGCTTCAGGATTAACAGTAATTCTCGCTCTTATTGCTGTACTATCTATTTATTTTAGCTTAGAAGTAAGAGTAACATCCAATGATGAATGTTTGTGGCTTCCGAAGAAACTAGTTAACGATTCCACAATGATCTACTTTGATAAAGTTAAAGAAAAAGGTGTTGCCTGGAATGCAGGAATCCGAAATGGTGACCGGCTTTTAGGAATTAATTCCATCACGATTAAAAATACCTTGCAAGCCCAGGAAATATTAAATGAATTTAAGTCGGGGCAATTCGCAGATTATGTAGTAAAGAAAAAAACCGGAGAAATTCTTAATACAAAAGTATACGTAAAAAAACTTATACAATTCGGTTCATTAGCCTCGGCTATAAGTGGTTTATTATTTCTCCTGATTGGTTTTATAGTTTACAGTGCAAAACCTGAAGGATTGGCTCAAAAATTATTTTTTTCGCTCGGAGTAGTTGCAGTATTATCTGCCGCTAATGTCCTTTTTCCTTTTGATGTTTTCTTTATCAAATTTGTGACTGAGCAGCCAATAACTGCATTTTTTGTCGGGAGCATAACTATTATCAGCCAGGTTCTGGGCCCTATTATTCTGCTGTACTTTGTATGGTCATTCCCCGTTCAGTTTAAATTTGCCGGTAAGAAATTGGTTAAGAATATCTTGATAGGTAGTGCAACTATATTCAGTCTATCAGGTATTATTCTTGCTGGATCTTTGTACTGGACTAATCTGGAATCATTGAAGTCGTTTAATTTATGGCAAACAATTATCAGGATTATATTTGTCTTTATTTATGTTGCATCTTTAGTTTCATTGATCGTTCACTATAGAAGAGAAAAAAATCCTGAAAATAAAAAACCTCTTCTGCTTTTTATAATTGCATTTACTTTTGGAATGCTTATCCAGATATATATTGGCACAATTGCTCCTGCAATTTCAGACACGGTTTTCAACTCACCTGAATATTATACACCAATCATCTTGATTGTTTTTGTTCCAATAACATTTGGTTATGCAATATTCAAATATCATCTTCTTGATGTAAGCATTGTAGTCAGAAACACTATTATTTACGGTGCTGCAATGGCTACAGTTGCGGGTATCTATTTTGTTGTGATATACTTGCTTGGACAGGGAATAGGCAGCTTTGTTGGTGCAGATAACCAGGGAATTGTTGCAGGAGTTTTCTTTCTAATTTTCGCTTTTGTTTTCCAATCAACTAAAGATAGATTTCAGGATTTTCTAACAAGAAAATTTTATCCCGAACAATTCGCATATCAGAAAGTATTAATACAATTCAGCAATGATGTATCAACAGTAGTCGGAACAGATAAAATTCTTGATTTAACTTCTGAAACTTTTATAGATGCTCTGAAGATTAATAAATTTGGTATCCTGCTTAGAGATTTTAAAAAAGATGTACTGGTATTAGCACGCGGAATTGGATTTTCAAACCCGGATTGTGTAATTGAAAAATCCAATATGATTTCTGTTTACAAAGAAAAAGGTATAGTCTCAAATTTTCCTGTAATCGAGCAGCAGGATTTTATAAATGCATTTCCTGAAAAAGCTGATAGACTAATTGAAGAAGGTGTTTATTCAATAATTCCTATGGTAGTTAAATATAAAGTTGTTGGTGCACTTTTGTTTGGACTAAAGTATTCGGGTTCAAAATTTGGCGGTAAGGATTTGGAGCTGCTTACAGCCGCTGCAAACCAGATAGCAATATCGTTAGAGAATGCCCGCTTGTATCAATCAGAATCAGAAAAGATAAGAATGGAAAGAGATCTTGATCTTGCAAGAAAAATTCAGCAGGGTTTGCTGCCCAAGTGTATTCCAAATCTTAATGGATTGGATATTTGCGGTGAGATGATTCCTGCAATGCAAGTCGGCGGCGATTATTTCGATCTCATTCCACTTTCTGCAACTAAATTATTTGTTGCAGTTGGTGATGTTTCCGGCAAAGGATTATCAGCATCATTATATATGACAAAGCTGCAAACAATGATTCAGATTTCTACCAAAGTAAGCACTAGTCCTAAAGAAATATTGATTGAAATAAATAAACAATTGTACGATTCGATTGAACGAAGCTGGTTTATAACAATGACACTTGCCCTGTTTGATACAAAAGAGGGAACAATAACGTTTTGCAGAGCCGGACATATGCCGCTGCTGACTGCAAACAATGGAACTGTCGAATCAATTAAAACGGAGGGTATTGGATTAGGTTTGGAAAAAGGTGAAGTGTTTGATAGGACGTTACAGGAAGTTGTTCTTAAAACAAAATCAAATCAAATATTTGCATTCTTTTCAGATGGAATAACCGAAGCAATGAATGAAAAAGATGAAATGTTTGGTGAAGATAAGCTAACCGAAATTTTAAAAGGTAAATCAAACAATCGCTCCACCGAAGTTATGAATAAAGTCTGGAGCGAAGTAAAACTCTTCCGTGGTGCAACCCAACCCAACGATGATATGACAATGGTTATAGTGAAGGTGTCATAAACGAAATTTTCTTTTTTTATTACGCCTCTTACTTTTTCCTTTTGTTTACCACTTCTCCACAACCTTTGGGTCGAACTGAACGACTCCGATTGCTTTGCCTTTGCTGCGAATGATGGTTGGAATGGAAAGGAGTGCTTCCTTTTCATTATCAGCATCGAGAATTGCATACCCTGTATGATCTCCTGATTTACATCCCCAGTAAAAATGAGTTAGATATCCGATTGCAAGTGTTTGTTTTATAACTCCTGTGCATTCCTCGTGCGAGTGCGGGGAAACGACTAAAAACTTTTGCATTGCATACTCCTGTTAAAATTTGTGAATAATCTAAAATAGTTTTTCTTTAGTGCGTAAGATGATAATAATTAAGTTTACATCTCTTCCAGATATTTACGGACAAACCTAATGGCCATAGCACCTTCACCAACTGCCGAAGAAATACCGGTCAATGCAGTTGATCTCACATCACCCGAAGCGAAAATTCCGGGTACATTTGTTTCAGGCATCAATGGTTTTCTCTCTAACTTCCAAAAAGTATTAAATGCTTTTTCTTTCAACAGATCATTACCTGTTATGATAAATCCTTTTTCATCTTTAAGTACTATGTTATTCAGCCAAGATGTACCGGGCTTCGCCCCTATATAAATGAAGAGTGCTTTTGCAGGTACAGTTTTTTCTTCACCTGTTTTTGAATCTTTGAGAGTAATCTTTTCTAATACTCTATCACCTTCAACCGAGGCAACTTCGGTCTGCGGGTGTACTATTATGTTTGGCGTTTTTATAATGCTTTCAGCCAGATAGTGTGCTGCTGTATTTTTTATTGAGTCGCGTCTGATAAGTATGTTTACTTCTTTGGCAAACTTACACATATACATCGCTGCCTGGCAGGCTGAATTTCCACCACCGACGATATAGATTATTTCATCCTTGCATGCATGCGCTTCTACAGCCGCGGCACCATAGTACACTCCTGCGCCGGTAAATTTATCTAATCCCAATATCCCAAGTTTGGTATATTCCACTCCGGTGGCAATAATAATGGTTTTGCTGTGTACTTCTGATCCATCAGTCATTTCAGTTATTTTATACCCATCCTGCAGACGAATATTTTTCACAATTTTGGGTGTAAGAATTTCGGTACCGAAACGAAGCGTTTGTGTCATTGCTCTGCGGGTAAGTTCAGCTCCTGAGAGACCCATCGGAAAACCCAGATAGTTCTCAATCCGCGCACTACTGCTTGCCTGCCCGCCCGGATTACTCTTTTCAATTAATATTGTTTTCAATCCTTCGCACGAACCGTACACCGAAGCAGCTAATCCCGCGGGACCTCCGCCAATAATAAGCACATCGTACATTTTTTGAGATGCTGTCTGCTGGAGTCCAATTTTCTGAGCAAGATCAGGCAATGCCGGATCGCTCATCCAACTGCCATCTTTCAACACAATTAACGGTAGCCCATCTCGGCTCACATTGGCGCTGACAAGATATTTCTCTGCCTCAGAATTACTTTCAACATCCATCCATAAATATGGAATTAAATTTCCTGAAAGAAATTCTTTGAGACTATGCGACTTCGGTGCCCATTGG
>JGI20214J51088_10000948_pt1 | contig 19724 bp, 21 predicted proteins | sample WetSurMetagenome_FD_51088 | JGI IMG/M metagenome (IMG submission 51088) | reverse complement strand
TTTCTGCTTCATGCCGCCGGAGAGTTGGCCGGCAGGGCGATCAACAAAAGGGGCCAGGCCGGTGGCGCTCACGAGCTCATTGATGCGGCGTTCACGTTCCCGGCGGTCATGGCCGAAGAGGCGCGCAAAAAAATCGATATTCTCGAATACCGACAATGTCGGGTAGAGATTTTTCCCGAGCCCTTGCGGCATGTATGCGATACGGGGGCAGATATTCCGGCGATGGCGCTTATCGGCCATGCTGCCGCCCAGCGCTGTGATCTGCCCGGTCTGCATGGCGCGCGAACCGGCTATCAGCGAGAAGAGACTGGACTTCCCCACGCCGTCGGGGCCTATGACCCCGACCATACATCCGGAGGGAAGTTCAATGCTTATCGAATCGAGCGCCACGATCTTGCCGTAGCGCAGGCTTACCTCATGCAATCCGACTACGGGCGGAGATGCAGAATCGTCAGAGGAATTCATTCGGGGAGTTTAACTTGTAAATGCTCAGGCCACGGCTTATTCAAATCCAGCCGCACATAAGCCATGCCCGGCAGGCCGGTTTTGACTTTGGTAATATGCTTCTTGAGGAATTCCACGGGGAGCTGGGCCTTTATACGGAACATCAGCTTTTCCCTTTCAATGGCCGTTTCCACTGTTTTGGGGGTAAACTGGGCCACGTCTGAAACGAATGATACCTGGGCCGGAAGGACATACTGCGGAAAGGCATCCAGCTTCAATCTCACCTCTGCGCCGAGAGCGACCTTGCCGGCTGCAGCCGTCGGCAGGAAAAAGGTCATGTAGACATCGCTCAGGTCAACCATGTTCAACACCCGGCCTCCGGCGGCTACAACTTCTCCGAGCTGGGCTATCTTGTACTGAATCCTGCCGTCGCGGGGAGATATGAGGGCGCTGTCCTTTATGTCTGCCTGGATACGTTCAGCGTTGGCCCTGGCCGCCTTAACCGCGGATTGTGCCCCATCAATCTGCGTGCGCACTGTCATAATGGTTGCCTCACCGGCAGCGACCTGTGCCCGCGCCGAGTTTACCGCAGCTTCTGCTCCCTGGAGTTGCGCGTAATCATCATCGGCGTCCTGTTTCGATATCGCGCCGGTCTTGACGAGTTCCTCTGAGCGTTTCCAGTGCTGGCGCGCCTTCATAAGCTCAGCCTCTCTCTGTCTGAGCGCTGCAATCGCCGCGTTTTTTTCGCTCTCTCGCTGCGCCAGTTGACTGTATGCTGTGGCGACAGAACTCTGCGCCTGCTGTAGTTGCGCCTCGGCCTGACGCAGCTGGGCTTCAAGTGTTTCTATGTCCATATTTGCGACTATCTGTCCGGCGGTAACGAAATCGCCTTCGCGCACCAGGATATCTTTTATCCTGCCCGGTATTTTTGCAGCGATATCTATCTCAACCGCCTCGATCCGGCCGTTGCCGTCGGCTATCCCTTCATCCTTGTCGCCGACGAAAAGCTTTTGCCATATGAAAACGCCAAGGACTACCAGCGCCAGCAGCGCGGCCACCCTGATCAACCATTTTTTCTTTTGTCCGGTCATTACGTTTCTATGTATTCCCTTTCTGTGCAATCAGAAGTTTTCAGGCTTTGAATTCATATTTGAATGATAACAATATTCCTGTAAGCTTGCCCGGGATGACTGTTTTTAGCGGTATATGCCTGCCAATGTCAAATTAATGTAGTCTTACATATGACTTCCTGAGTATAATAGACATAGCAATAAAACAGTAAAAGGGGGCTCTCACTGGTCACGGAAGACAATAGTTCCGGCGCTTTATTGCAGATTGAACGGTTGGGAGACGGCGTTCTTGTTGTCCGCGTGTCAGGTCCCTGGAAGATCGGGAAAGAACTGCCATCAGCCGATGAGGTAAAAAACGAGATCGAAAAAAACGCTTCTGTCCCGGCTGTTGCTTTCGACGCGCAAAAGCTTACCGCATGGGACAGCGGGCTTTTGACCTTTCTTATAGCCCTAATCAATTTTGCCGCTGAAAAGAAGATCGATGTCCGGCGGGACGGTTTGCCGGAAGGCGTTCAGAGTCTTTTGAAGCTTGCCAGCGCCGTTCCGGAGCAGAAAGTGGCAGCTAAAGCTCCCAGAGCTTTTTTCCTTGCGAGAGTCGGGGGCGCGGCCATGGACTATGGAAAGGCTACCGTCAATACAGTAGGGTTTATCGGCGAGATCACTCTTGGTTTGTTGAAAATGTTTACCGGTTCGGCGAAGCTTCGCTGGGCAGATCTTATCCTCACTATTCAGGAATGCGGGCCGCAGGCCCTTCCTATAGTTTCTCTTATCAGTATACTTGTAGGGCTCATCCTTGCCTTTGTGGGGTCTATCCAGCTCAAGATGTTCGGCGCGCAGATATACATAGCCGACCTGGTCGGCATCGCAATGGTCAGGGCCATGGGCGCAATCATGGCGGGTATTATTATGGCGGGCAGGACGGGCGCGTCCTATGCGGCCCGCATCGGCACCATGCAGGTAAATGAAGAGATCGACGCATTGAGGACAGCGGGCATACCTCCGGTCGAATTTCTGGTACTTCCCAGGGTCATAGCCCTTGCCCTGATGATGCCCCTTCTCACACTCTATGCTGACCTCATGGGCATTATCGGAGGAATGTTTGTAGGCGTTGTAGGGTTCGATATGGGGTTAAGGGAATATATGAATGAGACCAAGAGCGCCCTTACGCTTACCAATGTCTGGATCGGGGTTTTCAGCGGCTTTGTTTACGGCATTATTATAGCCGTGGCGGGATGCCTGCGCGGGATGCAGTGCGGCAGGAGCGCCTCATCGGTGGGAGACGCTACGACCTCGGCTGTCGTAACGAGCATTGTGAGTATTATCATTGCAACGGCGATCATTACGGTTTTATGTAATGTGCTCAACATATAACAAATGCAGGGGCGCCGCTTGCCGCGCCCTCAGTTGAAGGGGACAATGGAAGAAATAGTTAAACAAAAGGAACCCCATATAGTCGTGAAAGACCTGACCATGGCCTACGGCGAAAAGCTAATCCAGCGGGACCTCAATTTTACGGTGAATCACGGCGACATTTTTATCATAATGGGAGGGAGCGGCTGCGGAAAGAGCACACTGCTCAGACACCTCATAGGGCTGCAAGAGCCTGCTAAAGGGACTGTTTGCTACGGCGGCAAAGATTTCTGGGCGTCCGGTCTGGACGAGAGGGAGAAGTTTTTAAGGACTTTCGGTATTCTTTACCAGAGCGGGGCGTTGTGGAGTTCCATGACCCTTGCGGAAAATATCGGCCTCCTGCTTGAACAGTATACAGAACTCTCTGCCTCTAAAATCAGGGAGATTGCAGCATTGAAGCTTTCGCTTGTAGGTTTGGCGGGTTTTGAAGATTATTATCCTTCCGAGATCAGCGGCGGCATGAAAAAGCGCGCCGGACTGGCCCGCGCCATGGCCCTTGACCCCGAGATTCTTTTTTTCGATGAACCTTCGGCCGGGCTTGACCCCATCAGCTCCCGTCTGCTCGATGATCTCATCCTGGAGCTGCGGGACAGTCTCGGGTCAACTATTGTAGTCGTGACACATGAGCTGGCAAGCATTTTTGCTATCGGGAATAATTCCGTTTTCCTGGACGGCGCGACAAAGACCATGATCGCCTCTGGCGATCCGAAGATAATGCTTGAGGAATGCAAGGACCCGACGGTCCACGCCTTTCTCACCCGGAGCAGTCTGGACAAGGTTACAACATAAGCGACAAGGAGATTAATATGAGCAAATCAGCAAATAAAACTCTGGTAGGGGCCTTTGTCATAGGCGCGCTGGCGCTCCTGGTGGTAGCGGTCCTTGTCTTCGGGTCGGGTAAACTCTTTGCCAACAAAGAGACGATGGTCATGTATTTCAGCGGTTCCGTCAAAGGCCTTAGTATCGGCTCCCCTGTTGTGTTTCGTGGAGTAAAGGTGGGAGCGGTCAAGGATATTGTGCTTCAGTTTGACACCAAAGATGTCACATTCCTCATCCCTGTTTATGTTGAAATAGATTTCGACAAGATCGATCTTGTCGGTGATAAGTCAAAAGGCGAAGCGGCCTATTTTGACGCCCTTATCGAGAAAGGTCTCAAGGCCCAACTGGAGTTGCAGAGCATAGTAACGGGTCAGCTTATGATAAACCTTGATTTTAACCTCAAGGAGCCTATCAGGTTTGTAAGTCTTGATAAAAGGTATCGTGAATTGCCGACAGCCAAATCAGGGCTTGACGAGCTGCTTAAGACGGCCCAGGAGCTTCCCCTGAAGGAAATCTTCGATAAACTGCTCAAGGCCATTGATGGGATTGAGAAGATCGTCAATTCCCCCAATGTATCGGCGAGCCTTGTCTCCCTCGACGACAGCCTGGCGAAATTGAAGAATGTCCTGGTAAAGGTCGATAAGGAGGCAGGTCCGGTCATGTCGAATCTCAGGGACATGTCCCAATCCATCAAGGTGATTGCGAAAAAAGGTGAGAGTGTGCCGGGGCAGCTGGACAAAACCCTTGCCTTGGCCCAGAATGCGCTGACTCAGGGAGAAAAGACGCTGATTTCAATCAGGAATAGCACCTCTGAAAACTCGGCGCTGGCCCAGGAGACGACCATAGCCCTGAAGGAAATTTCCAACGCCGCGCGTGCCCTGCGGTATCTTGCGGATTATCTCCAGCAGCATCCCGAGGCGCTGATCAGGGGAAAGAAAGCGAAATGAGGAGGATGAAAATGGTCAGAATACAGCGGATTGCATTGTATAGCGCTCTTGCGGCATCGATGATGTTTTTTCTTACAGCGTGCGGCACGTCGCCGCCCGCAAGATATTACACGCTGAATTCCATAACGGAAGCAAGGACTGCCGATACGATAATGCAACAGGGAGATGTCTTGATTGTGGCCGTAGGCCCGGTTGGGATTCCCGAATATCTTGACCGCAAGCAGATCGTGACAAGGGATTCAGGGAACCGGCTGACCTTCGCAGATTTTGACCTCTGGGGCGGCTCCCTCGACAATGATGTAAATCGTGTACTTGCCGACAATCTTTCGATCCTGCTGGCTCCCAAAGGGGTAAACGTCGTAATGTGGCGTACCAGGGTCCCTTTTTCACGGGTAATATCGGTAACGATGACGAGTTTTGAGGCTTCAGGGGACTCTGTTGCGCTTAAAGCCCAGTGGGGAATTGTTGAGAAAGGCGAGCAGAAGGCGGAGGCCTTAAGAGAGAGTGTCATCACAAAGCGCCTGGCCGGAAAAGATTACAGTGACATTGTCGGGGCCATGAGCGAGGCCCTGGCTGATTTGAGCAGGGAAATCGCGGCAGAGGTTGAAAAAGTCGTGAATAACCCGGAATCATCGCAAAAATAGAAATTGCAGGGGCGCAATTGTAAAAAATATTGTGAGATAATAAAATCAGGGCGCGACGAATCACGCCCCTGCCCGCAGACACAAGCGGTCGGGAGTTATGGTATATTTAAACTGATTATCGAACAAGGCTTTGGCTGGAGGTATAATAATTTGAAGAGGTTTTATGTGGTTGTTTTAATCTCCATGTTTCTGGTATGCGGTCTTATGTCCTGCTCTGTCAAGCCTGCTGAACCTGATGTCAAATCCGCCATAGACCTTATGTCGCATACTTGCGATAATTGTTATACGGTTATAAACATCAGCCAGGCAAATGGCGTAATGGCGGAAGACCGGTATTCCGTTGCGTTCTCGGCAGTCATTGAATTGCGCAAAAAAGCTTATCTGGTCAGGAAGAAGAATGCGCCGCCGGATACCGTCATCGATTTGCTGGACATACGATCTCTCAGGGTCAACAGAAAAGATGTAGTTTTGCCTGTCGGAGCCCGATACGAAGTCAACGGCGCCATGCTATTTTCTGAAAGCAAGAAAGACTGGATCCCGGTGGGATTGGCGATAGAAAAATTTTCAAAGATATAGAAGTAAGGGGCGCGTTGCAACGTGCCCCTACAAGTGCAAATTAATCTGCTTCATGCGTCAATCGCATCTTCGGTATAAACTTCTCATCCATTTCCGCCATTCGCTTTTTCCCGAGGGTTTCAAGTTCTCCTCTCAGCCTCTTTGAGTCGGCGGTGAATCCCGCCACATCCACCTGCATGAAGACCGGGTCCACCTTGTCCAGGAATTCAACTCCGGTTGTAAGCAGCTTCATTGCGCCTTCGAAGTTGCCGCTTCTCCAGTGATACAGCGCCACGGATATCTGCAGGACTCCCTGATAGAAATCTCTCCGCATGCCGGATTCCCCGAACCATAGTTCTTCAAGGGTTTCATGGCATCGGAACCATTCATGTTTGTTGAATTGAATGATGGCCAGAGAAAGCTCTTCCGGCGGAGTTTGCGGGAGGTTTTGCATTTATAGAAACCTTCTATTCCGGTATATTACTGTACAGGTATATTGAAAAGAGAGAGAACAGCGCAGGTACGATCCAGGGCGCGATTATGGGCGGTATTGCGCCCGAATATCCGAGTGAAAGTGTGAATGTATAGCCGAGCCAGTAGGCCACGCTGATAACGAGGCCCAGACCGGCTGAAATGATGCCGGCATGGGAATACGCGCCCTGGGCTTTTGTCTTGAAGATCTTTTCGAAGCCCTTCTGTTCACTGCCGACAGAAAGTGAGATGCCGAGCAGCAGCATGAACAGGTTGATCATGGGATAGGAAAGCCGCGCGCTCACGTCTACGGAAAGCTTGTTGTTCTTGAATCCCGACTCGGTCAGTCTGTTTTTATACCTGATGAGTTCTAATATAGTCATCTCTTCGACCTTCAGCACATCTTCCCTGAATATGTTCGGAGATTCGATGCCTGCGTAGACCATTTCTTTTACCGAGGATTGTTTGCCGCTGGAAAAGTTGTATATGGTTATGTCGTGGAGTCTCCATGCGTTGCCTTCCCATACAGCGGTTTTGGCGTCGATTCTTGCGGCCAATACGCCGTCGGCAAATTGGAATACGCTGACATTGTTGGAAAGGTTTTTTTCGGGCATATAGAGCGCGATCTTCACAATAGAGCCGTCTTTCCCTCGCATGTAAAGAGTGCCTTCCTTGAAAAGGGTTTGCTTCGAGCTTTTATGGGTTATCTCGTTGGCGACTTCCCTGACCTTGTATGCCGTGATGGGAACCAGAAACTCGCCAAGCAGAAAACCGAACAGCATAAGGAGCGCTCCTATTACTATAAACGGGGCGAGGAATTTTTTCATTTTACCGCCCGAGGTCTTTATTATGACAATTTCCCTTCGCTTTATCGCCATGGAAAAAACGAAGAGGCTGCTGAGGAGCGCGCCCATCGGAAGAAAATAGAGGGTGTAGCGGGGTATGCTTGCAAGCGCATATAGCGCAAGTTGATCAAGCGGGGGATTATATCTCATGAATTCGGCCAGTTTTTCCGAAAGGCCGATTATCCCGAACAGCGCCGACATGCCGACTGTCAGGATAAACAGCGCCTTGAAAAACTCGGCGATATATAATTTTTGCATTGTGCTCATCTTCTGCTTACCCTTTCAAATACAATTAACGACAATAAGGCCAGCAGGGCAAAGGAGAGCCACGCGCCGATATAATGGGGCAGGGTCCCGCTTTTGGCGAGGTTTTCTCCGTATATCATGATCACATAATATGCGCCGAAGATAACGAGTCCCACAGTCAGTCCGCCGAGTCGTCCAGATTTCCCGGCAAGAAGGGAGAGCGCCGGGCCGAGGAAGATTATTATCAGGCATAGAGCGGGCATTGAAAGCCGCCGGTGCATTTCTATCAGAAAGGCTATTTTCCTGTCCGGGTGTTTGTTTGATTCCGCCAGCAGTTCAAGCGGCGTGAATTCCGCAATGTTTTTGTCGCTCCCCCTGAACGATGGTATGATCTTGAAATAATATATGCCGAAATGGATTTCCGTGAGCGTATCGCCTTTTGTAATGTAGACATGCCCGTCGGAAAGGGAGAAGCTGAGGGCGTCTCCTTCAGATATTATGCGACCTTCTTTGGCTACTATTATCTTCGGCTCGGCGCTGTTTCTCTCATCCGATATGAATATACCCGATATCTCGCGAGGAGACGGTTTTTCCCTGATCAGTATTACCATGTCTTTGAAGGAGGTGTTGAAAATGCCTTCTTCAATGGCAAGCGGGGCCCGCGAAATAAGTATGCTTGTGATCTTTTCCCTGAGTTCGACTCCGCCGAGAGGCCCCAGATAAAAACTTATGCCCAGATTGACGATGAACAGCGCAAACCCGACATACATTACCGGTCTCGATATGAGCCTGAAAGGCATGCCTATGCTTCTCATGATGACCAGCTCGTTGTCGCCGTTAAGTCTGCCGTAGGTAAGCAGCACCGCAAGCAGCATTGACATGGGTATGGTAAGGATCAGCAGCTGCGGCTGGATGTACAGGATTACTTCTCCGATATCGAGGGCGGAAGCTCCGACGCTCGAAAGAAGCTTGCTCAGTTTCATGAGCTTCTCCATCATGAGAGTTGAATTCAGGAAGATTACGGACAGTGTAAAGGTTACGAGAAGCTCCCTGATAATAAAACGGTGGAGTATGTACATATCCAGATACATTATCTTATAAAGGGCCAAAAAATCAAAATTCCGGGCATGAAAAAATGGCTGCACAGAAAACCTTTTGTTTATCGCCTGATTTTATAATGCATTGAATTGAAATGATATTTTTAATAGATAGTGGGGCCTTGCCGTTTTTCAGCGGCTATGCTTTATTTGCATTTTGAAATAATGTTACATTATGCTAAAACAATCAATAATTTTTGGAGGTTGAAGTGTTTACGATTACTGAAAAAGCGGCCGAGAAGGCCCAGTTTTTTATGGAGCAGGAAGGCAAACAGGGTTGGGGTATGAGGATTTTCCAGGCAGGAAAGAGCTGCTGTGGGCCTTCTTATGGGATAGATTTAATCGAGCGCCCGTCTGATGGTGATGAGATCGTCGAAAAAGACGGCCTTAAGGTGTTCCTCGACAAGGATTGTATTAGTCTGCTTGCCGATATGCAGCTCGACTATTATGAAAAGGGTGATGAAGTCGGTTTTATGCTTAATGGCGGCGCGGAGCCTTCATGCGGCGAATGTAACGGCTGCGGATAATGTTTCCGGTCCATCGGTATAGAAGGTTAAGACGCGCGCCTGCTATCCGAAGTATGGTGAGGGAGACCTCTCTTGCGCCTGATGACTTTATCTTCCCTCTGTTTGTCACTGCGGGCAGGGGACTCAGAAAAGAGATTGCTTCCATGCCGGGCTGTTATCAGGAGTCTGTTGACGAGGCGGTCAGGAACGCTAAAGAGGCTGCTTCTCTCGGAATATCCGCAGTCATTCTGTTCGGTATCCCCGACAGCAAGGATGAACTGGGCTCGGGAGCTTACAGCGACGACGGCATTGTCCAGCAGGCTGTCAGGGCGATCAAGGATGCTGTTCCAGATCTTTGCGTCATAACCGATGTCTGCCTTTGTGAGTATACAAGCCACGGTCATTGCGGTCTTATCAACAAAGACGATGTGGATAATGATTCAACGCTGAAATTGCTTTCGCTGACAGCGGTATCCCATGCAAAGGCCGGGGCCGATATGGTGGCCCCTTCGGATATGATGGACGGCAGGATCGGGGCTGTCAGGAACTCGCTCGACAAGGATGGTTTCAGCGGTGTGGCCATAATGTCATATGCCGTGAAATACGCGTCGTCCTTTTACGGGCCTTTCAGGGAGGCTGCAGAGTGCGCGCCGAGGTTTGGCGACAGACGCTCATACCAGATGGATCCGGCCAACAGGAGGGAGGCCCTGAAAGAGGTTGCGATGGATATTGCCGAGGGAGCGGATATTGTAATGGTGAAGCCGGCCCTTGCCTATCTGGATATTATTTCCGATGTAAAGGCCAACTGCAGCCTGCCGGTTGCCGCGTTCAATGTGAGCGGTGAATATGCGCTTGTGAAGGCGGCGGCGCAGCTGGGATGGATAGATGAAACCCGGGTTATGCTTGAAACTCTTACCTCAATAAAGCGCGCAGGCGCAGACCTGATATTGACCTATTTCGCAAAAGACGCGGCCAGGACGCTATTGTAGGGATATTTGAAGTATAACCGTTTTCCCCCGGAGGCTATAGGCCATCCACAGAGGCCCTTCGGGACCGGCGGAAATTATGGTGTTGAAAAACAAGGTTGATTTCTTGAGCAGGTAATGATATACTCATTCAGGATTTTAGAAGTGTCTGTTAGCGGGAGGCCTCAAGGACTTTTTAATCTTTGCGGTTTTTTTTCTGAAATCCGAAAACATTTAGGAGGCAGTAATCAATGGCTTCAGGAAAAGTGAAGTGGTTCAACGAGTCGAAGGGTTTCGGATTTATCACCGGCGATGACGGCAAAGATGTTTTCGTGCACTATTCATCGATTGAGGGCAACGGCTTCAAGACGCTTGCCGAGGGAGACAGCGTTACCTTTGAGGTTGAAAACGGCCCGAAGGGGCCCAAAGCAATCAATGTAATGAAGGCTTAATTAATTAGATGATTTAGCCCCCTGTTTTTAACAGGGGGCTTTTTTTTAAACATTCTGGTTGCATAGAATAAAAAAAAGGCCGGCAGAGAAATCCCCGCCGGCCTTCGATGTTTATTATTACATCTTTTGCAGTATCGGTACGATTAAAAGGGCCACGATATTTATGACCTTGATCATCGGGTTGATGGCCGGGCCTGCAGTGTCCTTGTAGGGATCGCCGACCGTATCGCCGGTTACAGCCGCTTTGTGGGCGTCCGAACCCTTGCCTCCGTAAATGCCGTCTTCGATAAATTTCTTTGCGTTGTCCCATGCGCCGCCGCCGCTGGTCATCGAAATCGCGAGCATGAGGCCGGTGACGATGCTTCCGATCAGCATGCCGCCGAGGGCCTCTTTGCCGATAAGGAATCCGACGAGTATCGGGGCCGCAACCGGTATCAGCGCAGGCAGCATCATCTGCTTTATCGCGCCCTTTGTGACGATATCAACGCAGGTGCCGTATTGAGGTTTGGCAGTGCCTTCCATGATGCCGGGAATCTCTCTGAACTGTCTCCTTACCTCTTCTACAACACCGCCGGCCGCATATCCGACAGCTTCCATCAGGAGTGAGCCGAAGTAGTACGGCAGCAGGCCGCCGATAAAGAGACCCACGATGACCTGAGGGTTGGACAGATCGAATGAAAGCGCAGAGCCGAATGAACGTGAATATTCGGCGAAAAGCACGAGGGCCGCCAGTCCGGCAGAGCCGATAGCGTATCCCTTGGTAACGGCCTTTGTGGTGTTTCCGACTGCGTCGAGGGGGTCGGTGACTGCGCGGACTTCCTTGGGAAGCTCCGCCATTTCAGCGATGCCGCCCGCGTTATCCGTGATCGGGCCGTATGAGTCGATGGCCACGACTATTCCGGTCATTGAGAGCATCGCAACCGCGGAGAGCGCTATGGCGAAAAGGCCGGTCGACAGGTCGCCGCTGAATCCGCCGCCGAGACCGTATGCGATGAGTATCGCAGCCGAGATGCAGAGCACCGGCAGGGCGGTCGACTTCATGCTGACCGCAAGGCCTGCAATGATGTTGGTCGCATGACCTGTCTGGCTCGCTTCGGCAATGTGCTTGACCGGCGCGAAGCTTGTGGATGTGAAGTATTCAGTAATAACGACAATAAGGCCTGTCAGCACAAGTCCTATGACCGCTGTGCCGAATACACCAAGGGCGGTGAATTTCTGTTCAACGCCCGGCAGGCCGAGGAACCATACCGAAGCGGCATAGAAACACCCGGCGGCAAGCAGACCCGAAACAGCCAGTCCCTTGTAGAGGGCTCCCATGATGTACTGGCTTTTGCCGAGCTTTACGCAATATGCGCCGATAACGGATGCGATTATCGAGATTCCGCCGATAAGCAGGGGGAACTCCACCCAGAGGCTCGAAGCCCCGAACACGGTCTTTGCGAGCAGCATTGCTGCAACGATTGTAACTGTATAAGTTTCATAAAGGTCGGCTGCCATGCCTGCGCAGTCGCCGACGTTATCGCCGACGTTATCCGCTATAACAGCGGGGTTTCTCGGATCGTCTTCAGGGATACCCGCCTCAACCTTTCCAACGAGGTCGGCTCCTACATCCGCGGCTTTTGTATATATACCGCCGGCTATACGGGCAAATACGCTCATGAGCGAACAACCGAAGCCTAGGCCTATCAATGCGTGAAACGCGGTGTCTACGTCACCCGCCATTTGCTTGGCGATATAATAAAATAAGGTAACTCCAAGCAGGCCAAGACCTACGACCATCAGGCCGGTAACCGACCCGCCCTTGAACGAAACGCCGAGAGCGGCTGCAAGGCCTTTTTTGGCAGCCTCGGTAGTCCTGACATTGGACCTGACGGTCACCATCATACCGATGTATCCGGCAACGGCCGAACCAACTACACCGATGATAAAACCTGCTGCAGTCCATACGCCGAGAAATATCGCGAGGATTACGGTCAGCGCTGCCGCCACCATGGCAACGGAGGTATACTCACGTTTCAGAAACGCAGTCGCGCCTTCCCTGATTGCATCGGATATCTCCTGCATGCGGGCAGATCCGGCGGGCTGTTTCATTACCCACTGAGCGGTGATTATCGCATAAAGCACTCCGATGACTCCGGCTCCGAGGGCAAAAAGAAGTATTGCGCTCATTCTTTTTTCTCCTTTTTTATTATTTGTATATTGTTTTTATAAACAAAGCCTAATATTATACAGGCAACTATAGCCCTGATTGCAAGCCCGGAGGGCTAGCCAAGGCCCAGTTCTGACAGCACACGGCCGAATATATCGTCAATGTTGCCTGTGCCGTTGACTTCCTTTAGTATACCTTTTAATCTGAAATAGTCCATAAGGGGAGCCGTCTGCGCATTATATACCTCAAGTCTCTTGCTGATCGTATCTACCCTGTCGTCATCACGCTGATAAAGAGCGGCGCCGCATTTGTCGCATATACCCTCTTTGGATGAGGGCGAAAAATAGATATTGTACATCTGCCCGCATTCCCTGCATGTGCGCCTGCCGGTGAGCCTTTTCATCAAATCCTCATGCGGCACGTCCACGCTCAAAGCCGCGTCTATCGGCATGCCCAGCGTCTTGAGCATATCGTCCAGGGCCTTTGCCTGGGCAGTGTTCCGGGGGAAGCCGTCGAGTATAAAACCCTTTTTGCAGTCATCCTGTTTCAGCCGCTCCTCAACCATTCCGAGGACGACCGTGTCCGGAACAAGTTCGCCCTTGTCCATAAAGGTCTTGGCCTCAATGCCGAGCTTCGTGCCGGCCTTGACTGCCGCCCGCAGGAGATCGCCGGTCGAGATCTGCGGCATGCCGTATTTCTCGATCAATTTCTTTGCCTGGGTGCCTTTCCCTGCCCCTGGCGCGCCTAGTAAAACAATTCTCATCAGATAACCTCCATTTATGATAAATAATTACAGTGGCTGTAACTTATGGCTCGGCTTCAATAGCTTTGATATATCCTCTAAATTTATCGAGAGCTTTCCTGCGATGGCTTAACTCATCTTTTTCAGCAGCGGTCATCTCCCCGAAAGTGCGGTCGAATCCGAGAGGCCGGAATATTGGATCATAACCGAAGCCGCCCGTTCCAACAGGTTTTTCGATCACATCTCCCTCGACCGTGTCCTCGAATGTCTCAATCCTTCCATCCGGAAACGCAAGAGCAAGAACACACACGAACCGCGCGCCCCTGTCCGCCGGTGAAGCGACTTTTAACTCATGAAGAAGCTTGTCAATATTGGCGCTATCCGATGCGTCTTCACCCGCATATCGGGCGGACCATACACCCGGCGCGCCGCCGAGCGCATAAACTTCAAGTCCGGAATCGTCAGATACTGCAGTCAGTCCGGTGTATCGGGAAACAGCGGCAGCCTTTTTCACGGCATTACCCGTAAAGGTGTCCTGATCTTCAAGCGTCTCGGGGCAGTCGGGGAAATCCTCAAGGGATCGCATGGCAATGCCGGCCCCGTCGAGTATCCTCCTGAATTCCTCCAGCTTCTTTTTGTTCCTTGTCGCGATTACAATTTTCATAATAAATGACCGTACATTTTACGCATATCGATGCCCTATTTGCAAGCCGGGGAATGTCAAAGCCGGCGGCAAGCCGGGACGGGATTAAGCGCAGAAAAGGAGCCTTAAAAGATGTTATATTAATACATAATAAGTAATGGAGGAAATAATGGCTGTCCCGGATGATAAATCTCTGCCTGAAACCCTTGACGTCATGGGGAAGGCTATACCGTATCCATTATATTTAACGAAAAAGAAGATGACGCAGCTTGAATCCGGGCAGACACTCAGGGTGCTTTGCAACGCTCCCGAATCAGCGGAGGACAGCATCCCGCGTTACGCTGCAAATATGGGATATCCGGTCGAGACGGTGAAACATCCGGACAAGTGGGAAATATTCATCAGGAAAACATAAGCGTGTTTCAGACGCAAAAAAAAAGGCGCCTTGCGGACGCCCTTTTTTATTTTGACCTTGATTACTCTTCTTCTACCGTGATTGCCTCGGTCGGGCAAACATTGATGCAGCTCTGGCAGCCTACACACTCACTTGCGTTAGCCGGGCTGCTCTTACCGCCTGCCATCTCAAAAACCTGAACCGGGCAGGTGTTTACGCACTCTTCGCACGCATTACATTTACTGGTGTCTACCTTCACTGAAAAAGCCATGATCATTCCTCCTTGTATGTTATGTTGCACGAATACGCTATCCCTAGCCGTTTAATATAACAAAAAGCGGGACTTTATTGTCAATCGCCGCGGGGGGGCATATTATTTCGCACTCGGGACAATAAATCTTTTGTCAAGATAAGCGGCAAAAATATTGTTGTTATATTATCCGGGCTTTGTTGTTTGAAAATAAATTCCTTTTAAAACAATGTAATAGTCATCATGGGCGGCCATTATGACTATGAAAGCATGTCTGATCCCCCGATGGACAATCCCGGATAAAAAGAGGCCCCGCTACGGCAGGGCCTCTTTTTATTGGCGCACGCTCGATATTTTAAAAATTAAGCGTTACAGTTGCTGTCAAACTGCCGCTGGAACTGATGCCGGGAAACATCCATTTGGCAATGGCGTTCGTAATGCTCTTTTTGAGCTTCAGGTTTTTAATTCCGTCCGTCACAACGCGCACACTTTTCACCTTGCCGTCCGCGGAGATGACAAACTTCACAACCATTTTCCCATGAAGGTTGGCAGTGTTGCATTTCTTCAGATCAGCCGAGTTGTCATTAACAATCTTTCTGACGACTGCGCTCATTGCCTTGTCCGACACGTCTATCTTTTCTACAAATGCCTTGTCCTGCTTGGCGACATACATTCCCTTTTTGGCCGCAGTGATTTTCTCCGAATATTCTTCGGGCGCATAGCCGTTACGGGTTCCCTCATACCTCCTGGCGGATTTGTATCTGACTGCAGGCGACATGGGCGCCGGAGACGAAGTATAACCTCCAACCGCATAATCAGACACGCCCTGAGGCATGGGCAGCGGCTGTTTGATTGTTGCCGAATCACCGGTTTTGTTGCGGATTTCGGAATCTATCGCGACAAACGAGGTATACTTTGTCAGTAAGTTATAGTCGAGCCCGAGCCTCGTCACCTCTTCAATGCGTTTTTTGTCGGTCTGACGGCCAATATAATCCGAAATTAATGTGATCTTGTGGCGCGCCCAGAGATATTTAAGAGCGGTGTTCGTGTCCGACGGCTTGACCCTGCCGACATTGATCGTCTCTTTGTGCGCTCCTTTTCCTGTTACGCCTCTGAGCGTGATTGTGCCTTTCGGGGTTCCGCGCCACTTTCCGAATACTATTACGGGACGATCCGCCATTATGTCCGGCACGCTTATCGGCTCGACATCATACACATCGAACTTTCCGAAATCGATCTTTATATTCGTGAGGGCAGGATTCTGAACCAGAGAGCGGAAACGAGCGGCTTTTTCAGCGGCCTCCGATTGCTGACTTATTATGAAGGGTTCGCCCATGCCGACTCGCGCCATGCCTTCGAGCAGATGGCGATTGACGCTTGAGCCGATGCCGAAGGTGAACATATTGGCGTCTCCGAGATTACTGCGCATAAGATCAAAGACCTCCGGCTCAACGGTGACATAGCCATCAGTCACTATTATTACGCTCCTTGAAAAGCCTTTTGAGCGAGGTATTGCAAGTGTGCGTTTCAGGGCAGGCAGCAATTCGGTTCCGCCGCCGCCCTGCTGATTGTTTATTACATTGAGCGCCTGCTCTATGTTTTCGGCTGTCGCGGGCACGGAACGTTCCGACATCAGCTTCGAGCCGCCGGAAAAGAGCAGCACATTGAACATATCGGTCGGCCTGAGATTGCCGATAAGGTCTCTTAACAGTGTCTTCGAAATTTCGAGAGGGAACCCGTGCATCGAACCCGACACATCGACAATAAAGACATATTCACGGCCCGGTATATTTTTGGTTTCGAGTTTCCGCGGGGACTGCATCATAAGCAAAAAGAAATTCTCTTTTTCGCCTTTATAGAGCAGCAGGCCGGAATCTATCTTGTCGCCGTCGAGCCTGTATTTAAGTATGAAATCCCGATTTCCGCCTGCGGCTTCACTGCCGTCCAGTTTCACAAAAGCGGTTGTCGGTCCGTCATACGCAACATTGACCTTGTGAGAGTCGCATTTGATATCCCTTACAGGCAATCCGGTATTCAGGTTGACCGAGATATTGAATGTGTACAAAGGGGCCTCGCCCTGATGTGTATAAGGATTCGCTACCCACTTTTCCTTCGGGTCAGCAGTCGCAGCCGGCTGGTTAGAGTAGCGCGGGCCGGTTACGGTCGGGTATACGAATTCATAAACCTTGTCTTCAGGCGTGATCAGTTCTGTATAACTCAATTCAACCTTGATGAGGTCTCCTGGCATTATATTCGCCACATTCATCTGGAACACGTTGGGTCTCTGCTGTTCGAGCAAAGACGCGCTCTTGCCCTGTTTCTTTGCCTCTTCGTACTGCTTGCGCGCCTCTTCGCGCTTATTGATCTTTGCGATAATGGTGCGCTTGCCAATGGTCATCTTCATGCCATATACAGCAGCCTTTGTCGAGGCAGGGAATACATAAATCGCCTCGATGGGCTTTTTGCCCTCGTTTTTGTAGACCTGTGTCACCTTTACATCCGCGATCACCCCGGATATGCTTACATCTGCGGAAGTGGACTTGAGCGGCAGCTGGTCTGTGGACTTGTCATCGCTTTTTACGAGGAAATAGGGCGAAAGAGTCTTGTCCTTTTCCTTTTCCGTCTGTTTTACGACATTGCCGCCGAATCCTGATCCTGCCAAAAGCAGCAGGACACATAGAAGGACGGCTGATTTGAGGATTAGTTTCATGGTATGACCTCCCTGAAGATTTCTGCTTCTGGTAATTGGACAGTCTATTCCATTATAAAGTTCCCGAAGGTATTTGAGAAACAGAAGCTGAATATATCTATCTGTCCGCGGCGCATACCGGCTTTCGGAAGAATAGATTAGTCCCTGATGCATCTTAGCGGCTATTATGGTAATAATATAAACTTAATTTTCTGCGGTATACGTTGGGCCGGATGACTCAGGCTCTTCTGTCCTCAATCCGGTATGCGCCGCGTCTTATATTGTGCGCCTTGGTCTGTCAGATATAGACCCCGCGCCTTGTCCGGCCTTACCCGGCGCACAATGGTGGACTGGGTAGAGGGCCGGTATCTTCCGCACGGACTGATTGCAGAATAAGCGGAATCAATCCCGCAAGATATATCATTGTTAAGTCTATGTTTTATCTTGACCTTGCCCTGATTGCTTGTGGTAGCATTATACAACCGGTTAATAATATATAGGTTGGATAACATTCCATTTGGAATATTAACAAGAGCTTGATAATAATTTGTTAGGCACCTAATATGAATCCAAGTTCAATCAGTAGGAGAATTGAGTCTTGCATTAAGGCTGCTAACTCGAAGAACTATGAGGCAGCACTCATTCATTTTTTCCCAGCACTAGACAAAACAGCTAAGAAGCGAAGACCTAAAGATGGTGTTGGAAGTCGTATAAAAAAATTTATTTCTGACCAAGAGATTATTATAACTACCATAGCCACAAGGAATATATTTTTAAATATCAGTGTTAATGGTACCAGCTTCCCCAAAGCAATCTACGATTTTGGCCGGACCCCAATTGCTCATGAAGGAGAGCTTGACCCTCGATTAACAATAAATGATACAGGCGCATTAACAATTGGTCAGACATGGAACTTACCGTCTTCGTATATAACAGGATTACTTGTTGGTGTTATGGTTGCACCAGAAAATTCGCAAGAACATATCGATGCCCCCTTGGGTATAACTCTTTTTAAGAAACAGTTTAGAATTAATGAGTTGTGGGGCGCAGAAGAAATTATCAAACAACTTATTTGCGATGCATTTAGAACCCCGGATCTATTCAAATAAATTGCCTAACAAAAGCAATCCAGCCGCTTGCTACGCGCCGGCTGATTTTTTTCGTTAGACTGTATGGCCCCCTATCGTAACTTTTACGAAGCTTTATCTATTTCTGAGGAAGACGTTGCTTTCTTTAGGGATGGCAACGTGGGACTGTGCAGGATTGACTGCACTCGTGTTAGTCGTCTTTTGCTTGCGCAACTAGCCGCAGTTAGAAAACATAGAATATTAAACTCATTTTCCGTCACCGACGTCATTCAGACGCTTGAGGGTGTTGGGCGCGTCGGCTGCGCGAGAGGGGAGGAACCTTTTAAGCATCTTCCTTTAAAAGGTTTTTGGAAGGCACATTTTTTTGATGCCAGTTTTCTCATGAAAAACCTAGTGAATCATTGGGGTCTGGGCTTTGACGGAAGCAAGAAATTTGAAGCCTTGTGCTCACGAGTAGCCGAAAAGGAAGAGAAAGAGCCTTCCGTTTATGGATGGCAAGGTCGCCTTGCTCACGAACTTACTATCGGGGGGTATGAAGAAAAGGCAAAACAGAAAAACTTAACCGGGGAATGGCTCATTTTTTCAAAGCATGCGCACCTTAATTACTATCTGTGCATCACTCAACACTCCAATTCAAAGGAAGGTGACGAGGAGATTTATGCTTCTCTTAAAAAGTTCTGCGAGCCAGAGTACCCATTTTTGTTTGCCAATGCAGTCTAACAATTTCGTCAACACGGATCTGTGCAAGCGTCGCTTCGCCCCGCGCGAACAGGCCGGTTAAGTCAAACGTTATGGCGCACATGACACAGTAAACAGTGTTTTCCTGATGCATTAAAAGTAATTCATAATATAGTGGCAATAAACTATCAAGGCTGGCATCACATGGGACTTAACGAAAGCTTGAAATTTAATTGTTCCTGAGAATTGCCTTAAAACAAGCTCACGGCTCCTGATCAGCATGAAGGGCGCGCAGGTCAGGCTCCGCCGCAACATTATACATATCAGTCGCTGTCATTAATCATCGGAATATACAGACCAATACGCGTTGTCTCATATAAAAAACACGTCCAAATGGGTATCGGTTGCTTCACGTAAAATCACGTCGAAATGTTTTTCATTATTTGCTGCCGCTTCGTATGATTCATCAGGCTTTTGTGAGTGTTGCCGGCCATGGGAAACAACGTCATTCCCGCGCAGGCGGGAATCCAGAAGCTGTTCTCGCAGGAAAATCTCTCTTCTGGTAAAGAGCCCCTGAGTGTCATTTCGATGCGAAGCGAGAAATCTCAAGGAATATCGCA
>JGI20214J51088_10000947_pt1 | contig 19725 bp, 14 predicted proteins | sample WetSurMetagenome_FD_51088 | JGI IMG/M metagenome (IMG submission 51088) | reverse complement strand
CCTTGTTGCCCGCCGCGTCCCTTCCCGAGCGCCACATCTTGAGGTCCCGCGCGGGACAGGCGCTCCCAGAGGGCCAGGCGAGAACCACCGGCGTGTAGTTTCGGGTCGCGTTCCACGTCCCGGCGCAGCCCAAGCCCGACGGGGGTGAGGCGCATCCGAGATCCGTCAGGGGGTTGGCGGAGTCCCTCGTCCATGCGATGCCGTCCGGTGACGTGGCGTGGCCTATGCCCTCCGAGGAGGCGGCGACACCGCCCCCGTACCAAGCGTCCCAGGTGGTGGACGGACCGTGGACCACCGAGCCGTGCGCGGTGTAGTTCTGGTCCCACGTGCCCGCGCCGCCCACGGGAAGGACCGGGGCCAAGCCGCCGTTGTAGCCTTTCCAAAGAAGCCCGTCCGTGGAGTAGGCCAGCCCCCAGGCTTCCTGACTCCCCGTCGTGCCGTCGTAGTACATCACGTACCTGTTGTTGAAGATGTTCGCATCGTCGAGCGTGGCCGAACCCGCGGCGTTGTAGATGAGTGCGATGGGGCCGTACGAGCCACGGTTCCAGTTGGTCCCGTTGTCCACGACCACGCTGGTTCCGAACTGAGTGAGGGCTTGGTCATTCGACCAAGAAACGCCATCGGCCGACTCCGCCGTATGGATGGCGCCGATGTCATAGATACTGGAACTCTGGCACCAGTACCAGATGCGGTACAAGTACCCGGTGCCGCCAAAGCCGCCGGCGTCATAGAGGACCTGGACGTGGTGGGGCGAGGCGAGCCCCGTCACGGCGGAAGAAAGGACCGTCCAGGACAGTCCGTCGTTCGAAGCCGCCAATCCCACGGCCGTCGCAGAGCCGTTCGAGTACCACAGCTTGTAGGGATACGACGCGCCGTGTCCCGAGAAGGCATCCGCGTCATAGAGCACGCTCGGATAGTAGACCCCGGCCGGAGGCTCAAAGACGGGGTTTGCACCCTCGACCCATGCCGCCGCCACCACGAGCGGCGCGCACACCGCGATCAGGACGGCAAGAACCAAAACCCATGACCAATCCCTCGCCGACCCCCTCGTCTCTCTCGTCATTGCAGCATTCCCCTCTCTTCCACGCTGGCGACCGCCCTTGGCGCATGAGGCGCTGGGGTAGCCTCGGCGCGGGTCGTCGTCCTGCCCGACGGCCGCGCCAGACCGACCACCGCGAGGTGGCCCTTGTCCATCGAAGTCATCGGCTCTCCCCAACTCCCCCGATGCCAGCCGGCACGAATCATCGGACGGAACTTCCCGGAGCCATGAAGCCCTGTGCTTGTCCCCCCGAGATTCAAATTACCAAGCAGACATTATCGTACATACTCAAATTGTGTTTGTCCAACGGAACACCTTTGCCCTTCAATGCTTTGGGCATTTCCCACAGGGCATTGTGCCGTTGTGGCGTCGCTGTAAAGCAGCTTTACACAATATATTTGAGTCGGAGAGCACCGATGGCCCTGCATTGGGACTCGATCGGGCTTCCCCGGGTCAGGCGGATACCTGTTTCAACCGAGCGGAGCGCAACCACGCGAAAGCCAGCAAAGTCAGCCCTGAGCATCCCCAAGTCGGGGGTAGACCTGACCCCCAGAGAAGGGTGCGCTGGCCGGCAGCGTGTGGTTTTGTCCGGCCGAAGTTGCTCGTGTCCATCCTTGAGGTTCATCCCCTCAGACGGCGCCCACCGCTCGATGGCCCCCCTGTTCTAAGCGGGCGAAATGCCCACTTTTGCACTCCGGTCCGCTAGCGCGCTCTGCCGGCGAAGGTTGGTGGCCTTCCGGAAGGGAATTCCTACGCGTCCGAGCCGTTAGGTTGGTCCAACGGGTCGATTACAACCAGCGTTCCACGGCGTGGGGAGGGACGCGCCGCCAGTTCAACGGGGGAATGGTCCGGGGGCACGATAGCCCTCATGGCAGGAGGTGCCCATGCGTCGGATGTCCATCGCGTTCCTGTTGGGAGTTCTGGCCGTTCTGTGGTCCACCACCGTTGGGGCCGCGCCGCCCGAACCGGAGACGGCAAGCATCTCGACCATGTTGCTCGAGTTGGACGGAGCCGTGGTAGGACCCCTCGTGGCCTGCAGAGTGAACATCCAGGACTTTTCCTACGTCGCCAGCAATAAACGCCTCTCCAAGACCATTGACAACCTTCAGTACCCCAAAATCACCTTCCAGATCGACGCCTCCATGGGAAAGCCCATGTACGACTGGATCAAAGCCAGCGTGAGCGGCGGCGGGGGCGGTGGCGGCGGCGCCCGGAAGAGCGGCGCCATCATCATGGCCAACTTCAACTACAAGGAGCTCGCCCGTATCTCCTTCCAGAACGCCCTCATCACGGAAGTCGGAATGCCCAAGCTCGACGCCGCCTCGAGCGCGCCGGGGGTCATCACGGTCACCATCCAGCCCGAGTCCACCTCGCGGACCTTCCCGAGCAAGCCCAACCAGCTTTCCAAGCCCAAGCAGAAGGCCTGGCTGTGCAGCAATTTCAGGCTGGATCTAGGTGGGTTGAGGCTCTCGGACGATGCGCTGGGATGCACACAGCCGCCCATGATCAACCCGACGTACGAGTCGCCCTCGGCGCAGGTCGCCTCCGTCATCTTCAACCCGCGGGAGTATTCGCTCTTCGCGGAATGGCAGCAGGCGCTTTACTGCAGCGGCCTTCCGCCGGAGTCCAACGAGCGCGCCTGCACCGTCACCTACCTGGGCCCCGACGGGGCCACGCTGTTCACGACGTCCTTCATCAGCTCGGGCCTGTTCAAGCTCATACCCAACACCGACCCCGCCGGGGAGGTGGTCAGCTACACGGCGCTCCTCTACGTCGGAGGCGGAGCGACTTTCGACGCATCGGAGCAGGTGCCTTAGCGAACGATCGAGGGAATCGCTCCGACCGCATGGAGGGCCCGGCATGGACCGGGGGCTCTTTAGGCGCAACGTCCTCATCGGGCTGCACGCGCTCGGCCTGGGACTGGCGGTCTACCTCACCTGGGCCTATTACCTAAACTACTACCTGGTCGAAGGGAACATCCTTCTCTGCACTCTCGGGAAGGTCTTCGACTGCTATGCGGTGCTCATGAGCCGCTGGGCGGAGCTCGTGCCGGGATGGCCGGTCTCCTCGGTGGCGGTCTTCTATTTCACGCTCCAGCTTCTTTGGACGGCCACGGAAGGGCCGGGGCTCGTCCGAGGCCGCCACGACGTCCCGTTCGTGCTCAATGCGGCTGCATGTCTTGTAGGGATGGTGTTGTTTTGCGCCATGATTTTTTCGGTGAAATCCCTCTGCATCTTCTGCCTGAGCATCGACGCCACTTTGTGGTCCACGCTGCTGCTCCGGTGGCGCTGGCGCTCCCAGGATGATCCGAGGGGCTTGCGGCTGTCGCCTGGGCGCCTAGTTCTCCTCGGTGCGGGTGGGGCGGCCGCGCTCCTGGTCCCCGAGCTTCTGGCCACGGCCCACGCACGGGGGATGATTCACAGGGACGTGGCCAGCATCCTGGCCCAGGAGCCCGACCCCGAATTTCCCCGCTCGGAGTCGGGCCCCCTCACCCTTGTGGTCTTTCTGGATTTCGGCTGCCCCATCTGTCGCAAGGGATCGCAGACGCTCGAGGCGTTGCGCCTGCGCCATCCGGGTGAGATCCGGATGGACGTGCGGAACTTTCCCATCAACCCGTCGTGCAACCCCACGGTGCCCGAGTCCAACCGGAGCCCGGAGCACCGCTGGTCCTGCGAAGCGGCGCGCATCGCCTTGAGCGCCCAAGAGGCGGGACGGCTGCAGGAGGCCTACGCCTCTCTTTACGGCCACCAGGAGGACTTGGCCGGGGAGGTGGCGCGCTGGAGCCGGGATCCGGCCATCGCGTCGGACCTGGCTAGCGGCCGCCCCGACCGAGCCCTCGCGCGGGATGTGCAGCTGGGGATCAAGGTCAAGCTTCAGGGTGTTCCGGAATACTACTTCGAGGGCCTGCTGGTGGATGGCCCACGCCACCTTGAGGAATGGGAGGCTCTCCTGGCGGGACTCAAGGCAGCGAGGGGAGCACCCGTTCTCGCGGCCCCGCCTGGCTGAGCGGGGGCCTCATCGCCCCGACGCGAGGAGCCCGCAGGGGGCCGCAGTTCAGGTTTTTGATCGCCTCTGCTGCCAGGGCGTGATGTAGGGGCTCAGCGGAAGGCGGTCCTCGGTGGGCCGGTCCCGTTCGTCCCGCTCCTCCGGGGGCGCCCACTGCTCCACCTTCTTGCGCCCTTCGATGGCGTCCAGTTCCCGGTGCGCCAGGTCGCGGATCTCCTTGCGCATGCCCTCCTGGGCGATCTGCTCGGTGAAGGCCCGGCGGCCCTCCACGAGGTCCTGCACGTAGACGGCAATCTGCTCTTCCGAGTAGAAGTTCTTGGGGTCGTAGTGCGTGATGTCCGCGCCTTCGCACTTCACCACGTACTCGGTCCCCAGGCGCCCGCGGTGGTACTCGTTCGTGCCGCGCAGGTCCCCGCGCTGGAGGGCGGCCATGAGGTCGAGGGGAACGCGCTCCACCTTGCGGATGAGCTTTTTCTTGCCCGTCGTCTTGTCCACGTCGATGATCTCGCCCATGCCGCCCGTGTTGTACTGGAAGAAGTGGACCTTCCCCGGGTATTTCTGAACGAGGCCCATGACGATGTCGTAGAAGGCGTTCACCTTCCGGCCCTGGGGCCCGATGATGAAGTCGTCCATGCCCACGATGCGCACCGAATCGCCGGCCTTCTCGGGCACCGTGGCGAAGGAGTGCGTGGACTCGCCCCAGAGGTAGGCCAGGACGCCCTGCTCGGGCGTGAGGCGCTGGGCGAAAGGCATGATGGTCCCCCGCCGGGTGATGAAGGCGAAGACCAGCCCGTCGAGGTGGTCCAGGTCGGGCAGGTCGATGGAGTCCGCGCAGATGGACACGAGCTTGCCGCCCCGCTTGACCTTGAGCTGCCGCCGGTCGAGGACGCCCCGGCCGTTTTCGCCCAGACGCTCGTCGAGGAAGTTGATCTTCCCCGCGCCGTCCACCATGACGTTCTCGAGGAGGGCCGATTTGTGCGCGAGGGCGTGGTACATGGCCTCCTGGAGGCCCGGGTCCACGTCGGTCTTCACGTAGAAGCCCTGCTCGGTGCCGAGGGCCGAACCGTCGCGCTTGAGGATCACGATGTCGTCCTGGGAGACCCAGGTGCCCTCGCCCTGGTCGGCGTCGAGGCCGAGCTGGTGGCACGACCACGTGGACTTGCCCGTAGCCGTGAGGCCGAACATGAAGACGCCGTAGGTCTTGAGCTTTCCCGAGGCGCGGTCCCTCGCGCGCACCACCTTGGTGCCCGCGTGGAGGCCGAGCATGCCTCGCAGGTCGGCTCGGTACATGGCCTGGCGCAGGAAGCCCTTCTTGCACTCGCCCGTGTAGTCGCTCCCCATGGCGATGTTGATGTCGTGCTGGGGGAGGGTGAGGATCTGCATCCTCAGCTGGTGCTCCTCGGGGATGTCGATCATCACGAACTCGGGCCCCGGGCGGCCGCGCTTCACGGGTCCCATGGTCATGGCCCACTCGTAGGCGAGGCGGTAGTTCTTGGGGTCCGAGACGCTCACGTAGAGGTTGCAGACGGGGTTGAACTCCTTGTTGTCGCCCATCTGCCGCCGGACGTGCACGAAGGGTTGGGTCTTGAGGAGCTGGAGCACCTTGTGGAGCTGGTCGGGGGCCTTCTCCACGATGGTGAGCTGCCCCGGCGTGGGCCGGGGGAGCTGCACCGTCTCGTCGCCGAGGTAGACGGTCTTGGCCGCCTGCCGGGAGGAGATGGCGGAGGTCCATAGGGCGGACCCGTTGGCCGTCTTGCGGCCGCTCTTCAGCGCCTTCCGACGGAGGGTCCATAGGGTGGGGTGCTCGATGTTGGAACCCTTGAGCACGTCCTTCAGGTTTTCCGCAAACCGCCTGTAACTATCTGGATCGTAAGGGCCTTTTGTCGCCATTTTCCCCTCGCTCGGCCGGATGGCTCAGGGGTTAGCATAGGCGCGGAGGGGCATATTACGCAACGCGGGCGCCCCGGGCCTCCCTCCGATTGGGTGAGTTAACCAATCGGGAGCATGCTCATGGGGTGTCCGTCCTTGTTGGACCGGGTGAATTGGCATACCTTTAGAATCTCACCCGCAGGGGGGATACCAAAAGCGGAGGGTACCGATGGTGTTTCTGCCTTATATCATAGCCGCGTCCGTCGTCGTCGTGCTGGTAGTCCTCGTGTTCCTTTGGGCGCGCAACTACCAGAAAGTGGGGCCCAACCAGGTGCTCGTCATCTCGGGGCGCACCTCCACCGTAGCCGAGCCCGGCGGCCAGAAGCGCCAGGTCGGGTACCGCCTCCAGGTGGGCGGGGGCACCTTCGTGTGGCCCATGCTCGAGTCCGCAGAGGTCTTCCCGCTGGAGGTCTTCTCCATCGGGCTGCGCTGCCCCGACGTGCTCACCGCCCAGGGCGTCCTCATCTCCGCAGAGGCCCAGGGCCAGATCAAGGCGCGCAGCGACGAGCCCGCGCTCCACAGGGCCGTGGAGAACTTCCTGAGCAAGGGCTCCGGCGGCATCACCTACGTCGCCCAGGAGGTCCTCGAGGGCCACATGCGCGGCATCCTCGGCACCATGGCCGTGGAGGAGATCTACGCCGAGCGCGAGGAGTTCTCGCAGAAGGTGCGCGAGGCCGCGGCCAAGGACTTCGACCTCCTCGGTCTAGAGCTCATCTCCTTCTCGCTCAAGGACATCTCCGACGCCGGTGGCTACATCCAGGCCCTCGGCGCCCGGCGTCTCGCGGAGGTCAAGCGCGACGCCGCCATCGCCCAGGCCGAGACCGAGCGCGACGCCGCCATCAACACAGCCATGGCCCGGAAGGAGGGCGACGTGGCCCGCCTGAAGGCCGAGGCCGAGCTGGCCGAAGCCACGCGCGACTTCGAGGTGCGCCGCGCCGAGTACCAGGCTGCGGTGAACGTGCAGCGCGCACAGGCCGACACCTCCTACGACCTCGAGAAGGCCAAGCTCGCCCTCGAGCTCCGCACCCAGGAGTACCAGGTGCGCCTCGCGGAGAAGGAACTGGCCGCGCAGGTAGAGGAGAAGGAAGTGGCCCGACGCGAACGTGAGCTCGAGGCCACGGTCAAGCGCCCCGCCGAGGCCATGCTCTACCAGCACAAGCTCGAGGCGGAGGCGGAGGCCTACAAAAAGGAGCTCGAGGCCAAGGGCCGCGCCGCGGGGGTCCGGCTCGAGGGCGCCGCCAAGGCCGAGGCCACCAAGGCCCAGGGCGCCGCCGAGGCGGAGGCCATGAAGCAGAAGGCCGAGGCTTACAAGGAGTACACCGACGCGGCCCTGGGCGAGCAGGTCATCAAGATGATGCCCGAGCTCGCGCGCGCCGTGTCGGAGCCGCTCTCAAAGGTGGACAAGATCATCATGGTGGGCGACGCCAACGGGGCGCCCAAGATCACTGGCCAGGTGGCGGGCGTCCTCGCCCAGCTGCCCCCCATCGTCGAGAACCTCACCGGCCTCAAGCTCCAGGACCTCATCCACAAGCTCAAGCCGGCGGAAAAGGAAGAAAAATGATTCACCACAAAGGCACGAAGGACACCAAGAACTGATAGGTTCTTTCGAGGGATTTGTATCTCCCTTCGTGCTCTTTGTGCCTTTGTGGTGCGATTTCTTGAGGTCTCTCCATGCTTTCTGACCGAGTGAACCTGATCGCGCTGTCGCCGACGCTGAGGATCTCGGCGCGGGCCGGGCAGATGCGCGCCGAGGGCATCGACGTGGTGGACTTCTCCGCGGGCGAGCCCGATTTCCCCACGCCGGAGCCCATCAAGCGCGCGGCCAAGGCGGCCATCGACGCCAACTTCACCAAGTACGTGGCCAACGACGGCATCCCCGAGCTCAAGGCGGCCATCGCCGAGAAGCTCCTCAAGGACAACGGCCTCAAGTACGACCTCAACGAGATCATCGTCTCCACCGGCGCCAAGCACTCGCTCCTCAACATCGCCCTGAGCCTCTTCGGCCCCGGCGACGACGTGCTCATCCCCTCGCCCTGCTGGGTCTCCTACCCCGACCAGGTGCGCATGGCGGGCGCCAACCCCATCCTCGTGGAAACTCTGGAAGCCAATAACTTCAGGCTCCAGGCCAAGGACCTGGCCCAGGCCATCACGCCCAACACCAAGGCCCTCATCCTGAACTACCCGTGCAACCCCACGGGGGCGATGTACTCGAAGGAGGAGCTCCAGGCCCTCGCGGACGTCTGCGTGCGCGAGCAGATCACGGTCATCTCCGACGAGATCTACGAGAAGCTCCTCTACGACGGGACCCGCTTCACCTCCATCGCGTCCCTGGGCGACAAGATCAAGAAGCTCACCGTGGTGGTGAACGGCTTCTCCAAGGCCTACTCCATGACGGGTTGGCGCCTGGGCTACGCCGCGGGCTCCCGCGAGCTCATCGCGGCGTGCTCCAAGATCCAGTCCCACTCCACGAGCAACGCCACCTCCTTCGTCCAGAAGGCGGCCGTGGAGGCGCTCAAGTCCTGCGCCCTGGACGTGGAGCGCATGCGCACCGAGTTCGAGCGGCGCCGCAACTTCGTGGTCTACAAGCTCAACGCCATGGCCGGCGTGTCCTGCGTCTCGCCCCAGGGCGCCTTCTACGCCATGCCCAACGTGCGTCCCTACCTGGGGAAGGAGTTCCAGGGCGCGCCCATCCGCAACACCTACGGCCTGGCTTACTACCTCCTCAAGGAGGCCCACGTGGCCGCCGTGCCGGGCGAAGCCTTCGAGGCCCCCGAGCACCTGCGCCTGAGCTTCGCCACGTCCATGGACCGCCTCGAGGAGGGCATGCGCCGCATCGAGCGCGCCCTCATGAAGCTCGAGGAACCGCGCAGCGTCCGGCCCAAGGCCCTCAACAACGTGGTCACCAAGATCTCCAGCTACGTGGAGACGCGATCGGCGCCGGGCCTGGACGGGCGGAACGAGCTCCTCAAGGAGGCCGAGTCCCACCTGCCGCCCGACGCCTACTTCGAGTGGAACGCCGCCGTGGCCGGGGCGGTGGTGCAGCTACGCACCAACTCGCCGCACCTCGCGGACTTCTTCCAGGAGAACTTCTACCCCGCTCCCCTGGAGAGCGACCTCGAGCCCCACGGCGTCATCTACGCCGTGAAGGACGTGCCCGGCCGCGAGCCCTCCGCCTACTATCACGCGGAGACCGCCACGGCCTTCGCCTTCAACACGGCCTACTACGGCCAGGTGCGCTCCCTCGCCCTCATCATCGCCGCCTCCCAGGCCTCCCGCGCCTCGGGCGCGCTCATGGCGCACTGCGCGGCCCTCGACGTGGACGGCAAGGGCGTGCTCGTGTGGGGCCAGCCGGGGGCGGGGCGGACGCCCGTGCTCGGCGCCGCGCTCTCCCGCGAGGGCGTGCGCCTCGTGGCCTCCGACACGGTGCTCCTGCGCCTGGGCTCGGCCCAGCCCGTGGCCGATCTGCCCGAGCGCAAGCTCTACCTGAAGGCCAAGTGGGGTAAGCACTTCCCCGAGGTGGAGAAGCTCCTGGACCGCTGCAAGCTCGAGAACATCGTGACGACCCGCGACCAGTGCCACCTCGAGTGGTGCCCCCAGGGAGACCACTGCCCGCTCGACACGGGAGCCCCGGCGTGCCTCCTCGCCTCCGACCACGGCCGCGTCATGCTAGACCCTTACTGGCTCGGCGGCGCGCGGCGCCACGTCCGGCGCACCGCCCCTCGCCTCTGCGTGCTCCTGGCGAAGGACCCGGTCCTGCCCTCCGTTCAGGAGCTCTCCGCGGGCGACGCGGCGCGCCAGCTCGCGGTGGGGCACATGCCCGGCCTGGCGGGGACCCGCCCCGTGCCCTTCCTCGACCCGCACCGCGGGTTCTTCGCGGGTCCGGCCGCGGACGCCGTCCGCAGCCAGTACGAGCGGCTCTTCTCGGGGACGCGCTGCGTCCTCCTCAACACGGCCGTCGGGTCGCCCGAGGCCCAGGCCAAGCGCCTCCTGGACCTCGTGCCCTAGGAGCTGAGGCCACAACGACCACACGACGACTCTCCCGGGGGGGAATGGGATGTCCCTGCTGAAACGGATTTTTGAACACTTCCTCAAGCGCGACCAGGCCACCGCCGGCGGCGGCCCCAAGGCCATCGAGAAACAGGTGGCCCAGGGCAAGCTGCCCGCGCGGGAGCGCATCAAGGCCATCCTCGACCCCGGCACGTTCCACGAGTACGACCTGTTCGTGGAGCACAAGTGCCAGGACTTCGGCATGGACAAGAAGTCCCTGCCCGGGGACGGCGTGGTGACGGGCACGGGTAAGATCAGCGGGTTCCCCGTGTGCATCTACGCCCAGGACTTCACCGTGGCGGGCGGTTCCCTGGGCCTCGCCCACGCCCGCAAGATCACCAAGATCATGGACCACGCCGTGAAACTGGGGATCCCCCTCATCGGCATCAACGACTCGGGCGGCGCCCGCATCCAGGAGGGGGTCAACTCGCTGGCCGGCTACGGCGAGATCTTCTTCCGCAACACCCTCGCCTCCGGCGTCATCCCCCAGATCTCCATCATCCTCGGGCCCTGCGCCGGCGGCGCGGTCTACTCCCCCGCCCTCACCGACTTCGTCTTCGTCGTGGACCGGATCTCCAAGATGTTCATCACCGGCCCCGAGGTCATCAAGACCGTCCTCGGTGAGGAGGTGACCATGGAGGAGCTGGGAGGCGCGCGGGTCCAGGCGGAGCTTTCGGGCAACGCGCACTTCTACGCCGAGAGCGAGCTGGAGTGCTTCGAGCAGGTCAAGAAGCTCGTGACCTTCATCCCGTGGAACAACAAGAAGACCGCGGACGCGTTCCCCGCCCGGTTCCCCAAGGCGGGCACCGACATCATGGGCATCATCCCCGCCGAGCCCACCAAGCCGTACGACGTGCGGGACGTCGTCCGCGCCGTGTGCGACGACTCGGACTTCTTCGAGGTCCAGGAGCTCTGGGCCGCCAACATCGTCGTCGGCTTCGCCCGCCTGAACGGGCGGTCCGTCGGCATCGTGGCGAACCAGCCCAAGGTCCTCGCGGGCGTCCTCGACGTGGACAGCAGCGACAAAGCGGCGCGCTTCATCCGCTTCTGCGACGCCTTCAACATCCCGCTGGTGACCTTCGTGGACCTCCCGGGGTACCTCCCCGGCGTGGACCAGGAGCACGCGGGCGTCATCCGCCACGGCGCCAAGATCCTCTACGCCTACAGCGAGGCCACCGTGCCCAAGATCACGGTGATCCTGCGCAAGGCTTACGGCGGCGGGTACATCGCCATGTGCAGCCGCCACCTCGGCGCCGACTTCGTCTTCGCCTGGCCCACGGCCGAGATCGCCGTCATGGGGCCCGAGGGCGCGGCCAACATCATCTTCAAGGCCGAGATCGCCGCGGCGAAGGACCCCGACGCCTTCCGGAAGCAGAAGGTGGCCGAGTACACGGAGAAGTTCGCCTCGCCTTACATCGCTGCGGCCAACGGCCACGTGGACGCGGTCATCAACCCCAACGAGACGAGGGACTGCCTCGTGCACGCCATCGAGATTTCCCAGCAGAAGTCGGAGTTCCGGCCCCCGAGGAAACATGGGATACCCCCCTTCTAAGATCGAGATGGGGAGGTGGGGAGATGGGGTGATGGGGAGCGGGAACCCGGAGAGACAGCAGGGCGGTGAGGGGTCATGAGCGAGCGAAGGACGCTGATCATCGACGACACGGCGTACGAAACGCGGGTGACGCGGAAGTTCGCGAAGCGGAAGCCCTATGCGCCGAAGGACCTCCGGCGGGTGGCGGCCTTCATCCCGGGCGTGATCCGGGCCGTGCACGTGGCCCCGGGCGACAGGGTCCGCAAGGGCCAGGGGCTGCTCGTCCTCGAGGCCATGAAGATGCAGAACGACCTGGCCGCCCCCGAGGAGGGCGTCGTGAAGGCCGTCCTCGTCGCCATCGGAGATACCGTCGCCAAGGGCCAGCTCCTCATCGAGTTCGAGTAGCCACCGCTCCAGACCCCGAGTTCGGCGTGCCCTCGCGGACCGCTGCTAGCGCCGCAGCCCCGGCGAGGCGAGGAGCGACTGGAACTCCGGATCGGCGCGGAGGGCTTTGAGGTCCGGGTCCCGCTCCAGCAGCGAGGCGTCCGAGAGCCCAGCTTCCACCGCCTTCCTCAGCCATGCCAGAGCCTCCTTCCTCTGGCCGAGCCGGGCGAGCGCGCACCCCGCGTTGTAGGCCGAGAGGAAGTCCTTGGGGTCCGCCTTGAACGCGAGTTGGTAGAGGGCCGAACAGGTCCTGAAATCCCCGCTCCTGTAGGCCTGGCTCGCGGGGCCGTTCAGCCCCCTCGCAAACACCGCGAGCGCCCACACCGACCGGGCCGAGGCCCACTCCGATCCCACGCCGAGCTTCTGGATCGCCGACATCTCGCGCTCGTACTCGGGCAGCGTCTCGCACAGGGACAGCCGGTCGAGGCCGTCCTCGAGCCTGCGCTCCAGCTCCAGGCGGGCCGCGACCTGCGGGTCGGCGGCGAGGGCGGCCGCCTCCGCCGCCGCCGCGTCGGCCCCCGGGACGCCCTTGAACAGCTCCCCCGTCTGGCGGGCTTTCCAGAGGGCGGGGAGGAGGGCGTCCGATGCCCTGAGCGCCGCGACCTCGCGGTTGCGGGCCTCCACGAACCCGGCCAGGAAGGCCCCGTCGGGCGGGATCTGGCCCCTGCGCATGGCCACCGTCCGCATGAACTCGATCGCTTCGAGACCGAGCGCGGGATCGGGCCAGCGGTGCCCGCCCACGAACATCTCGAACCAGCGCGCCGAAGACCCACGGGCGAGGTCCTTCTCCACCTTCCGGAACTCGAGGAGGTTGAAATCCTCCGTGCCCGCGATGCAGAAGAGGACGAACCCCGGGGATCTCGGCAGGCTCCTGTCCATGGGCAGGAAGGCCCCGCAGCAGATGACGCCGGCCACACCGCCGGGATGGTCCAGCGCCAGGCGCAGGGCCGCCCGGGCCCCCCCGGAGAACCCCGCCCCGTACACCTGCGCGGGATCCACGGCGAAGCGGCTGCGGGCCTCCTTCCAGAGGGCCGCCTGTGCGGCCAAGATGGGTTCGGACGGGCCGTTCCGCGAATCGTTGGAGCCCAACGCGATGTACCCGTAGGCCTCCGCCGCCCCCTGGAGAAACCTTACGGCCCGTTCCCCGTTCCCCGCAGGGTCGAAGCAGAGGACCAGGGGCCATCTGCGCTCGGGGGTATAGCTCGACGGGAGGTAGAGCGCGTAGGCGTGAGCGGGGTCCCCCGAGCACGCCACCCTCGGGACCACCTGGCCGCGAGGCAGTTCCTGCACCGGCGCCTGAGCCCTGTGGCCCACCGCCAGAAGGATGCTTCCGAGGATCAGGACAGATCTCATCGCCCGCATGTGCCCCTCCAGCGATATAGTGTACGATGCGGTGGGGGCGCCGTTTATGGGGCGCTCCCGCTTCGGAATAGGGGACAAGCATGCGAAAAATCCGCGCCGGCGTCCTCGGCGCCACCGGGACCGTGGGACAACAGCTCGTCCGATACCTCCAGGGACACCCCTGGTTCGAGCTCACCGCCCTGGCCGCCTCCGGGCGCTCCGAGGGCAAGACCTACGCCGAGGCCTGCCGCTGGCTCCTCTCCGCCGACATGCCCGAGGGCGCAGCGGCCCTCCGTGTGGAGAGCTGCGAGCCGGGCCTCGATTGCGAGGTCCTCTTCTCCGGTCTCCCCTCCGACGTGGCGGGCCCCGTGGAGCTGGCGTTCGCACAAGCGGGCTACGCGGTCTCGAGCAACGCCGCGGCCCACCGCATGGCCTCGGACGTGCCTCTTCTCATCCCCGAAGTCAACGCCGACCACGTGGCCCTGGTCGAGAGCCAGCGGCTCGGGCGGGGCTGGGGCAAGGGCTGCATCGTCACCAACCCCAACTGCTCCTCCACCCAGCTGGCCCTCGCGCTCAAACCGCTGCACGACGCCTTCGGCCTGCGCCGGGTGAGCGTCACCACCCTGCAGGCCCTTTCCGGCGCGGGGTACCCCGGCGTGCCCTCCCTCGAGGCCCTCGACAACGTCATCCCCTTCATCGGCGGCGAGGAGGAGAAGCTCGAGGCGGAGCCCTGCAAGCTCCTGGGCCAGCTCGACGGGGACGAGGTGCGGCCGGCACCCATCGCCTTCAGCGCCCAGTGCCATCGTGTCGGCGTGCGCGACGGCCACATGGAGGCGGTCTCCGTGGAGTTCCTCCGCGCGGGCGTCACTCCCGGAGAGGTGGCGGCGGCCCTCGAGGCCTTCCGCGGCGAGGTGGCCGGCGTGGGCCTCCCGAGCGCACCCGAGAGGCCCATACGCGTGCGTACCGAGAAGGACCGCCCCCAGCCGGTGCTGGACCGCGACGAGGGTCGGGGTATGACCGTCGTGGTGGGACGCATCCGGCCCTGCCCTGTGCTCGGCATCAAGTTCGAGCTGCTCGGCCACAACACGGTTCGGGGCGCCGCGGGGGCGGCCATCATGAACGCCGAACTCCTGGTGGCCAGGGGATATCTGGGGAACTAGAGACGATCCCTCTCTACCAACCTCGGGCGGGGATCCACTCGTCCACCACCTCGCCGCCTTCCATCACGTGGTAGCGGTCGAAGCACGCCGCCGCGAGGCAGGAGTGGTTGGGCACGACGCGTACTCTGGTCCCCACCGGGAGGCTTTCCAATAGGTCGGGAGCGGCGACCGAGGCCTCGCCGTGCTCCTGGGAGAGAGCGTCGAGGCGCACGCCGCGCAGGGGCCGCCCGGAGAGGTCGCACACCACCCCGTAGCCGCAGTTCGGTTCCACGTGGACGGGACCGGGATCCTTGGATAGGGCCAGCGCCCCCGCGTTGAGCACGACCTGACCCCGCTCGGGATAGGCCCCGATCACGGTGGCGAGCACGGTGAAGGCGAGGGCGTCGGGCAGGCCGCAGCTGCCGATGGCCGCCTGGTACGCGTCGTAGAAGGCGTAGTTCCCGGGGCGGATCTCGGTGACGCCTTCGTAATGTTCCGCCGCCGCGCAGGCCGGCGTCGAGCCCACGCTCACCTCGGACACGTCGATCCCCGCGGAATGGAGCCGCCCTGCGAACTCCACCATCACGGCCCTCTCGTGCTCTGCAACCGCGGCCGCTTCGGAGCGGGTGCGGCATGCGTACGCTTGACCCGAGTGCGTGAGGATGCCGCGGAACTCTACGCGTGGCGATGACGACGCGGCCCGGGCGAGCGCGATGCCCTCCTCCCGCTCCGGGTCCACCCCCGCCCGATGATAGCCGCAGTCCACCTTGAGGAAGAGCGGGAAGCGGACCCCCCGCGCGGCTCCCGTCGCCTCGATCGCCCTGAGAGCCTCGGCGGAGTCGAAGAGGAGGTTCAGCCGGTTGCCACGCACCAGCAGACCCGACGCCTCGGGGAGCGCGTCGAAAGGCACGGGAACCGCGTAGGTAAGGTCGTCGAAGCCGGCCGCGACGAAGGCCCGGGCCTCGGCCAGGGTCGACACGGTCACGGGGCCCAGCGCGCCCCCGTGCTGAACCCGCGCCACTTCTACGCACTTGTGGGTCTTCACGTGTGGCCGCAGCCGCACGCCTAGGCGCACCGCGCGCTCCCGCATGGCGTCGCAGTTGCGCCGGAGGACCGGGAGGTCCACCACCGCGCAGGGGGTTTTCAGATCGGAGACCAGCACCCCATCACCCCGCCGGCAGGAAGTAGAAGACCATGGCCAGGATGACGTAGACCGAGAGGAGCTGGACGCCCTCGAGCCAGTGGGACTCGCCGTCGCTCGTGACCTGCCCCGCGATGGCCACGGACACGACCACGGCGAGGATCTCGGGGAGGGTGAACACCAGGTCCATGGGTTTGGGCCCCAGGACGAGGCTGGCGAGCACGAGCACCGGCGCCACGAAGAGGGCGATCTGGATGCTGCTGCCCACGGCGATGCCGATGCTGAGGTCCATGCGGTTCCGCAGGGCGGCCAGGAGGGCCGTGCTGTGCTCCGCCGCGTTGCCGATGATGGCCACCACGATGATGCCCACGAAGACGCCGGTCATGCCGAAGGCCTTCGCCGCGGGCTCCACAGCCCCCACGAGGATCTCGCTCACCCAGGCCACGAGGGCCGTCGCCACGGCCAGGACGAGGAGGGACTTCCTGAGGCTCCAGGGAGCCGCATGAGCCTCCCGCCCCTCGATCTCGCCGAGCTCCGCAGCGGGCCCCGTGAAGAAGTGCCGGTGGGTCCTGAGGGAGAAGAGGAGGCTCAGGCCGTAGGTGACCAGCAGGACGACGGAGATCTCGAGGCTCAGGCCCGTCTCGTGGAGGAAGGCCTCCCGCCCGCCGAGGTAGTGGTAGGCCGCGGGAACCACGAGCGCGATGGCCGCCAGGGTGAGCATGGAGGCTTGGCTCCTGGCCCCGGGGGCGCTGAACTTCTGGACCTTGTGGCGGACCCCGCCCGCCACCATGGCCCCGCCGAGGACCAGGAGGATGTTGCCGATGATGGACCCCGTGAGGGAGGCCTTCACCACGTCGTGGAGGCCGCGCTGGAGGGCGGCCAGGGCGATGATGAGCTCGGCGGCGTTCCCGAAGGTAGCGTTGAGGAGCCCGCCCAGCCCTTCGCCCGTGCGCTCGGCGAGGTGCTCCGTGGCGCGGCCCATCCAGCCCGCGAGGGGGATGATCGCGAGGCTGGCGGCCACGAAGGTCAGGGCCTGGGCCTCGGGCCACAGGTGCTCCAGGAGGACCGCCGCCGGGACGAAGACCAGCAGCCAGTCGAGGCGCGGTTTCAGCAGGGATTTCACGGCTCGCCCCATGGGTCGTCGAGGACCCTCGCGCAAAGCAGGGTGATGTCGTCGCCCGCGGGTTCTCCCCGGAGGTGCTTGTCCACGGTCGAGGCCACCGCCGCGTTGAGGTCGGCGCCGGCCTTGAGGCCGCGCACGATGCGCTCCACCCGGTCCAGGCCGAAGTCCCCGGCCTTGGTGCCTTCGCCCGCCTCGCTGACCCCGTCCGTGAACGACAGGAGGATGTCCCCCGGCGCGAGCGTGCAGCTTCCGGATCCGTAGGGCATCCCCGGCAGGAGGCCCATGGGCGTGCCCGTCGCGCCCAGGCGTTCCACCCGGCCGCCGCGCCGGAGCATGGCGGGGGGATGGCCCGCGTTCACCCAGCGCAGCTGGCGCGTGCCGGGGGTCCACTCGGCGAGGACGAGGGTCGCGTACTTCCGCCCCTTGGCCAGGAGGTGCAGCAGCTCGTTGCCTTCAGCCACCACGGCCTCCAGGGGCGCGCCGTCGTTCCTGCGGCTCCAGAGGTAGGCCTGCACGTTGGAGGCGATGAGGGCCGAGGACACGCCCTTGCCCGACACGTCCGCCAGGACGAGCCACCACTTCCCATCAGCCGCGGGGATGCAATCGAAGTAGTCGCCTCCCACCTCGTAGGAGGGCCGGAAGAGCGCCCTGACCTCCAGCCCGGGGACCACGGAGAGGTCCTCGGGTTGCAGGGTGCGCTGGATCTGCGCCGCGAGCTTCATCTCCTCGGCCGTCCGCTCCCTCGCCACGATCTCACGGTGGAGCTTGGCCGTGGTGAGCGCCAGGGCGAAGGTCGCGCCGAGCTCCCCAAGGAAGGTCACGTCCTCCCGGCCGAATCCCCCGCGCTTCTTGTTCAGGAGCTGGAGGACCGCCACGAGGGTACCCTCGCGGTCCCGGACGGGTACCGTCAGCAGGGAGCGCGTCTTGAACCCCGTGGCACGGTCCACGGCTTGATCGAAACGCGGGTCGGCGTAGGGGTCGTGGAGGAGGAGGGCGCGCGCGCTGGCCGCCACGGTCCCCACGATGCCCTCCCCCAGGCCGATGGTGATGGCGCCGGCGGAGAGGCCCTGAGCGACGAGGGAGGTGAGGGTGCGCCCGCCGGGATCGAGGAGGAAGAGGCTACCGCGCTCCGCACCGATGAGGCGGACCGCCACCGCCACCACGTGTTGCGCGAGGCGCTCGAGGTCGAGCTCCGAGTTGACGAGGAGGGAGGCGTCCACGATGGCGCGGAGCCTGCGTACCCTGTGCCTCAGGCGGGCCTCATCCTCGGCCACTCGGGCCGGCCTACCCGTCATCGCCGGCGCCCCTTGACCTCGCTCGCGCCGAGGCCCGCGAGCGTCCGCTTCGCGGCGTCCTGCTCCGCCGCCTTGCGCGTGGGGGCCCCTCCCCGCCCCGCCTCCCGCCCGTCGAGAAGCACGGTGCAAGTGAAGCCCTCGTCGGCCGCCTCGCTCCGGTACTCGGGCAGCGAAAGGCCCTCCGCCTGTCGCCGCTCCTGGAGTGCGGTCTTGGCGTCCTCCGCCAGGACCGTCAGCCCCCGCCGGCGGATGTCGTCCCGCCAGAGCGACCGGGTCAGCTTGGTGCAGGCCTTCATCCCGCCGTCCAGGTAGAGCGCCCCGACGCAGGCCTCGAAGGCGCTCGCCAGGATCCGGTCCTTGTCGGCGCCCTTGTCGCGGGACTCACCCGTCCCCAGATGGACGCACCCCGGCACGCCCAGCTCTCTGGCCGTTGCGGCCTGCACGACCTCGCTCGCCCAGTAGGCCCTGAGCTTGCTGAGGGTGCCCTCCTCGGCCTGGGGGAAGAGGTCGAAGATCAGGTCCGCGAGCAGGAGGTGGAGCACCGCGTCGCCAAGGAACTCGAGGCGCTCGTAGGAGGCGAGGCGCTGCTCGCCCGCCTCCACCGCCGCGGAGGGGTGCGTGAGCGCCTGCCTGAGCAGGGAGGCGTCGCGGTAGAAGTGGCCGAGGTTGGACTGGAGGGCGTCGAGGGCCCGGGAGTCGTCGCGTCGCGCCGCTGCCATCTGCCGCCCCGCCTACGGCACCATCTCGCGGGCCGCCTCGTTGACGGTGGCCACGGAGACGGGGCGCTCCTCCCTGCCGAAGGCCAGCAGGAGGGCGTTGGTGCACAGGTTGTTGATGACCCTTGGGACGCCGCCCGTGTGGCGGTGGATCGCCTCGAGGGAGCCCCTGGTAAAGATGGGGCCGTCCGCGGCGCCCGCCACCTCCAGCCGGTAGCTCACGTAGGCGGCGGTCTCGTCGGGGCCCAGGGCATCGAGGTGGTACCACATGCCCACGCGCTGCCTGAGGGCGCGGTAGGCGGGGTGCGCCAGACGCGTCCGGAGCTCGGGCTGGCCGATGAGAAGGATGGCGATGAGGTTCGTGTCGTCCAGCTGGAAGTTCGACAGGAGCCTGAGCTCGTCGAACGTGGGCTTGCCGGGGATGAGCTGGGCCTCGTCCACGATGAGGACCACGCCCCGGCCCGCCTGATGGAGCTCGAGGAGGCGGTCGCTCAGGGCGTCCACCAGGTCCGCCCGGTAGTGCCCTGGGGTCAGGTCGAGCCTGATCGCGAGCTCCCGCAGGAGCTGGGTGGGCGTGAGCCGGGGGTTCACGATGAGGACGAAGTCGTCCCGGTCGTTCTGGTCCATGAGCGCCCGAGACAGGGTCGTCTTCCCCGAGCCGATCTCCCCCGTCAGGACGGCGATCTCCCGCTCCTCCACGGCGTACTGCAGGCGCGCGAGGGCCTCCTCGTACTGGGGTGCCATGTAGAGAAACCGGGGGTCGGGGGTCTTGGCGAAGGGCCGCTCGCGCAGCCCGTAGAAGGCCTTGTACATGCGGCTACACGCGCACGGCTTCCTGGGCGCCGAAGAGGCTCACGGTATCGATGACGAGGATGACCTGGTTCTCGCCCACCTCCGTGGCCCCGGCCACCCCCGGCACCTTGCCGAACTTGTCGCCGATGGGATGGACCACGGTCTCCTGCTCGCCGAGGAGG
>JGI20214J51088_10000946_pt1 | contig 19752 bp, 17 predicted proteins | sample WetSurMetagenome_FD_51088 | JGI IMG/M metagenome (IMG submission 51088) | reverse complement strand
CAGGCGAAGAATACGGCATATATCAACGCTATAAAGGAAATTGGGAACTGCTGATAAATAACTACCATAAACGGTTACTTAGAATGAATATTTTTATTCATTTATTCGGTTATGTTTTGGGGACAACCTTTGCACAGCAGTATGGTTTTGCATCTGAGGGACTAGACGCAACAACCAGTATTGATGTTGCCTCTTTTTTTGCAACTCACCTTGCCAAAGGGGAAAATGGTGAATTATATGATGCACCGGATTCTTTCAGATCTGTTAAAAAAGAAGGAATAGGAATTATTTATCGTTTTAAATACAATCAAAACACATTCTATGCTGATGATCTGGAAAAATACAATTATTACAATCTGCCTTCAATAATTGATCTTAGGGATGTATATTATCGCTTTGAAACAGCGGGATTGAATATAAATGATAGTCTTGACTGCTTTAGATTGTATTTTGGAGCGTCTTTTATTGAGCAGTTTAGAAACATAAACATGTTTTATTTACCTGAAAATTTCTTTAAAGATACCAGAATTTCAAGGCAGGAGGCAGTAATTATCATGCCGGATGAAATCAGGGAAGATGAGACAGGTCGTAAACCAGGAACTGATGGAATTGTATTTCCGAAGTACAGGTATCTGGAAGATCTTTCCACCAGAGACGGAGTAGAAAAATTTTATTTTAAACATACCGGGGAATGGCCTGCTGAAATATCCAAAATAACCCGTGAATATTTATGGCCGCGAAGCGATGAAGATCATTTGCTCAATATCATATTTGACATTGTTGTTGCTTTTTATCCTGATCGCAATGCAGTACCGCAACGGTTTGATCTGATTGATTCTGCTTTCAATAAAAAAACATTCATTGAGGAATGCATCAAAAAATATGAGCATTATTCACAGACAATTCTTTTTGATGAGGCGGGATTACAGGCAATAAGGTTTGGTAGTTTATTGATTTAAGGTTTTTACATCCGGGATCGCTACAATTTTAAGTAGAGGTAGGAACTTAGCAAACCTGCAGCTATATTGGCGCAATTAATTTCTAGACACTTCAAGGTTCTTTTAAGTTTTGTGTAAAAGATTGAAGGAGTTCAACATTTTCTAACGATTTCCAAAAATCATTGGACTTCTTCAGAATGCTACTCATTAGCTTTTGATGATAATTGATTATATTTGTTACGAATTAGTTCTTTTTACATTGAAATACAAACGAATGCACAAGTTTTTCCAGTCTGGTGCCCTATTCGGTGCCCTTTACAGATTTTGAATTGGTAAATTTGTGATTACTAAGATATAACGAGCTGTGAGAATCGTCTTCTCACCCCGACCACATAATCAAGGAGTTGCAGAATAAGACCTGCAGCTCCTTTTTTATTTGCAAGCTTTTTGCAAGTTTTTTTTGAAACTTTGTAGGAATGACTTTTTATTAAGAAAAAAAGATATTCATGCTATTTTAGGCATTAAAAAATCCTTTTAATATGATAGAAACAGCATGATATTCATCTAATATTTTTATTTCTTCTTGATGGTTTCTTTTACCAATTTTGCTATAAACTTTACAAAGTCAGTAATATCTTGTTCAACACTTGCTTTTTCAAGTGCCAACATATACTCATTACGTTTCTCTATTGGGATTACCGTCCAAGGATAACCTCCGGAAGCCAACATAACATTCATTAAAAATCTTGCTATTCGTCCGTTGCCATCCATGTAGGGATGAATGTAAACAAATATAAAATGGCCAAGGACAGCGCGAACAGATGGTTCTGTTTCTTCTTTCAATAAATCAAACAATATCGGCATAGCATCACGCACCGCATTTGAGTTAAGAGGGGTATGCATTGACCCCTTAATATGTACCTGTTCATTTCGATAACCTGCAAGGTCGGAAGGTTTTAGAATACCTGCGGTTACACTGGGGGCAAATAATTCACGATACCAAGCTCCGTGGTCATTATAGGTTACATCCCCTGCATTTTTTTCATCAAGTACAGCATTGATAATGTCTTTGACTTTTTGAAACGCCTGATAATATCCGCGAGCGGCCATAGCATCCCTTTGCTCTTTGTCAATTATATTGCTATCAGGATTCCAGTTATCGCTACGAACTCGTTCAATAAGCCCTGCCGTTACACGATAGCCTTCAATCGACAATGAATTATAAGCATCTGTTGCATATATATCTTCCACTTGCTTCAGATACAGTTTTTTATCTTTTGGTAACCCTTTTCCTTTAGGAAAATTATCTATTACATTTTGCCTCATGGAATGCCACATCAGTTTTATTCGATTGGCATAGGGAGAAGTTTCTCGACTGCTTAATGTTATCGAAAGTTTTGTTTGGAACGGGTCATCCTCACGAACATTATACCCCGCGCTTTTCATGGTTGTGATAATTTCATCGGCAATTTTATCCCTTCCAATATTTCGGAACGCTCCGGCCAGACGTCCTGCAATGGTGCTATGTCCCCCTTCCAATAAACGTTCAAGAATTTCTGATGAGTCTTTAATCATAGATAATGCAGTACGCATATCAGATGGTCTTTGAGAAAAGCAACTTGAAGAGCTGGAAATCAATGCAGAAATAAGAGAATATATTCTTAGTCCGTTTACGTTTACAATATTTTTCTCTTCAGGTAAATTAGCTCTTATATCAAAAATTGATGTGCCATGAAGAAGTTCTGTTGCACGATTACGCGCTTTTGTAGAGCGAACCAGAAGTTGTTTGGGTACAGCAAAATTACCGCTATGAATATATAACGATTGTTCTGGTGATAACGACCAATCATCACTAAATCGCTCATTGAGATATACTGAACAAAAATACCAAAATGAGGTGTACCATGAAGTACTATCACCCTTATGGGTATCGGGTCTGGTCAAAATGAACCACCCTTTAATGACTTCTTGAATAAAACCATTAGCCAGAAGCCGTTCTTTATGTGTGCGGGATATATCGTTAGCCTTAATAACTGCCATGCCGTTTATATTTTGGAATGTTTTTAAAACTTCCAATGACTGTGCGAGTTTTTCAGATGGTGTTGTCATTCAGGTTGTTCCATTTTAGCTTTTCTTGCTGTGTTATTATTAGCTTATTATGCTGTATTACGATTAGCTTATTCTGCAAATATATTTATATTCAATGATATAATGGTAAAACAAGACACATATTAGTATTGTACGTTTTATAATTTTTAGAATTTATATACATCATTTCGTCCATTACTAATCATTATTGCATCATTATTCTAACCAGTCAACAATGGAACTACACCAAAGTGCACCTCCTGGAAAGCGATGGCCATTGGAAAATCATTCAAAGCCACTGGTCGCTAGCCAAGCCCGATGAGAACATTAAATTTGAGGATTGATTACTCCTTCTCGGAATAAAACAAGGAAGCAACTCTATACCCAAAACAGATCGTTATAGTTACCTCCTATTGGCCCATGTAAACTTCTGTGCTTACCTGTTTTTGGATGTTCTTTTCTGTACATAATGTTAAAATATTGCCTTAACTTTATTGGATCGGTTATGATTTTATATTTTATTTAAAGCCAAGTATTATGAAGTTAAGTGCACGAAACAGCATCAAGGGGAAAATTACAGGGATCAAAGAAGGAGCTGTAATGGCCAAGGTTACTGTGGATATAGGTGGTGGCAATGTCATCAATTCTGTAATTACTGTCGATAGTGTGAAAGACTTAAGTCTTAAAGTAGGAGATGAAGTGCAGGCCATCATTAAGTCAACCGAGGTAATGATCGGTAAGTAAGCATTCATGAGCAGGGCAGAGTAGTGAAACAAAACTGATTTGTTTCACTATTTTGCCCTCTTTTAATTTTCCAAACGCATATTCGTTATTATATTTGCGTCAATTGCCTGCTTTTATGAAGAAAGTACTGAAATATCTGTTTCTTGCCTTAAGTATAAACCTGCATGCACAAACTGTTAAAATTGCTGCAGCCGGAAACCTTCGCTTTATCCTTGATGACATTAAAGCCAGGTATGTAAGTACTAATCCAAAAACAAACCTGGTAATCAATCTGGGTTCTTCGGGAGCACTTTTTCAGCAAATAACCAATGGAGCTGAATTTGATTTGTTTATGGCCGCTGACAAAATATTTCCTGATAAGATTAAAGCACAGGGACTTGCCCTTGGCGAGGTAAAAACATACGCTTTTGGCAAGTTGGTTATATGGAGCAATTCGGTAGATGTATCCAGGGGACCCGAATTATTAACCGGTAAATCAATTAACCGCATTGCTGTTGCAAAACCTGAACTTGCACCTTATGGAGAAAGGGCCATAGAGTGCCTGAAATTTTACAATCTTTTTGATAAGGTAAAAGACAAAATTGTATATGCCGACAATATTACCCAGGCAGCACAGTATGCGCAAACCGGTAATGCCGAGGTGGGTTTTATTGCTCTTGCCCTGGCCATATCTCCTGAAATGAAGGGAAATTATTATATTCTGGATACCAAAAGCTATAGACCTGTTGAACAAGCAATGGTTCTGCTCAAAAGCGCCCAGAATAACCCAGAGGCTGTGAAATTCATGTATTTTCTGCTGAGTGCTGATTGTAAACCTATTTTCGAAAAGTACGGCTTCTTAGTTCCCTGATATGAACAAACTTCCAGGCATAATATCGCAAATCCAAAAATCGGGAGCTGTTATGCTGGTTGATGTTGAAGTAAACGGACTCCTGTTTTCAGTCCTGCTTATCGAATCGGCTAAGCAACCTGCTTGGCTATGCGCAGGCAGCAATATCAGTTTGGTTTTTAAAGAAACTGAAGTATCTTTGGCCAAAGACCTGAGGGGCACAATAAGCATGCGAAACCGGATGTTGTGTAAGGTACAACAGATTGAACGGGGTGCGTTATTGAGTAAAATAACTTTACAGTTTCAAAACTTCACCATTGCATCTGCTATTACTACACGGGCAGTTGATTCACTGCAGCTATCCGTTGGCGAGGAAATTGAAGCTTTGGTGAAGGCCAATGAAATTTCACTGATGCAAAAATAACCCCACATGTAGGTTACTATGGATGCTGCTTTTTTTGAAACTTTATGGGTGACATTTAAACTTGCCTGTTCCACAACAGTTATTTTAATTGTTATAGGATTGCCTGTTGCCTATTGGCTGGCTTTCTCCAGATACAAAATAAAACCTTTTATTGAAGCCCTGGTGAGTATGCCCATGGTGCTGCCCCCCTCTGTTATCGGATACTATATGCTGGTTGTTTATAGTCCCCGTAATTGGTTTGGCGCATGGCTGGGCAAAGCTTTTGATATACGCCTTGCTTTCTCGTTTGAAGGGGTACTTATTGCCTCAGTAATTTTTAGCCTGCCCTTTATGGTACAACCCCTCCAAAACGGGTTTAGGTCACTACCTGACAGTTACAGGGAAGCTTCATACACTCTGGGAAAATCAAAAATACGCACTTTTTTTAACGTGCTTATTCCAAACATTAAACCGTCGTTTATTACCGCTGTTGCGCTAACCTTTGCACACAGTATAGGAGAATTTGGCGTTGTGCTAATGGTGGGGGGAAATATGCCGGGACAAACCCGCGTCGCTTCCATTGCAATATATGATGAAGTGCAGGCACTTAATTTTTCCATTGCCAACCGTTATGCACTTATCTTGTTCCTGGTTTCTTTTGTAATACTGGCCACCATCTACAGCGTGAATAAAAAACAGGATGCATGGAAAATGATGTGATTTATATTGACATTGAGAAGATGCTGCATACAGCTGATGGCAAGGTGAATCTTGCCATTAGAACCGAAATACCTATGGGTGATCTGATTGCACTTTTCGGACCGTCTGGCGTGGGTAAAACCACGCTTTTACGAATTCTGGCCGGTCTTACAGTTCCTGATAAAGGGATTGTAAAATATGGCCGGTTGGTTTGGTTTGATGCCCATAACAGGGTGAACATTTCTCCCCAGCGCAGAAACATCAGTTACATGTTTCAGGATTATGCCTTGTTCCCAAACATGACTGTGGAACAGAATATCCAATTTGCCCAGCCTGTAAAAAACGCAAAAGCCGTTGATGAATTGCTTTCCATATTTGGCTTATCTGAACTAAAAAAGTGCAAACCCAATGGATTGTCTGGCGGACAAAAACAACGGGTGGCACTGGCCCGTTCATTGGCCCGTAAGCCACAACTTTTGTTGCTTGATGAACCACTTTCATCACTCGATGCTGAAATGCGTTGTACCCTGCAAAATGAAATAGCCCGTGCTCATGAATTATCAGGCATCACAACCATTATGGTTAGTCACGATTTAAATGAAATATTCCGGTTGGCCACTCAGGTATTCTGTATAGAAAACGGATCAATCCAAAAAAATGGCAAACCCGAAGATGTGTTTTCCGACAACAGCGTTAGTGGTAAAGTTCAGATTACAGGAATCATAGCCCGCATCGAAAAGCAGGATGCCATAAATATAGTAACTGTTATATCCGGGGGCAATCAAATCATCAAGGTAATTGCTTTCGACAGCGATCTCGAACATTTGTTTGTTGGTGACCGCGTCATGGTTTTCTCTAAAGCCTTCAATCCCATTATCAGTAAACTGAATTAGCCAAAGCCGCTTATCTGAAACGTTCATCAGAGCGCAATTGGTCCAGGGGCAAATCTCTGTTTTTTTCAAGCCACCCGATTTTTACATTTTCCCGGTTGTCATACATGGGGTAAAAGGGTTTAATATCAATTAGAGGCGTTCCATCCAACATATCCACTTGTTCAATATGTATTATGTTTTTTTCAATTCCGGTAAGTTTAACTGTTGAAATTCCTATGGCATTTGGCCTTTTGGGTGCTTTACAGGAGAAAATACCCCGTCTTTCCGTATCCATAAAGGGAACCACCTCCAGATCGTATCCGGTTATTTTATGAAACTGATAGATCAGGGTGATGTGCGAAAAACCATCCAGGTCTTTAATTCCCGGAGCATATTCCGGAAATAACGCAATATAACCTTTAATACCATCGGCAGCAATGGGTTGAATAGGCATATTTTTTATACTGGTATGTGGTGTATGAATAATGCCAATGGGATGGATAATGATTGGTTCCATGTTTATCGGGTATTGCATGTTTGTATTGGCATTAACCTGTTTGGATTAAGGCCTTGGTTTATAAGAAAACAAAAATAGAAAAATGAAAGCTTAAAAGCACCATGCCCAAAAATACAGAAAAAGTCACAGGTTTCTTTTAATCAAGTACTTTTATGGCTTCCCCGATTCTCTTTATTCCTTCTTCTATCTCACTTTCATTGGTCTGTGCAATACATATTCTGATAAAATTGCGGGATTGGTCTTTCATAAAGAAGTACTTTCCATTGTGTATGAAAACACCATACGTCCGGAAATGATATTCAATTTGCTCCCTTGGATTTCCGTTTTTATTTGGTTCTTTATGGAGCATCATTCCTGTATCTATGTCCATAATACTTCAGGTAATAAGAACAAACATGGAAGACCGAACCTTAATAAACGAGCTGAAAGGGTATGCTGAATATGCCCATAAAACCCGCTATAAGCTTATTCCACTTCTTTGGTAGGACATTATGTGCGCCACCTGATATATTCCGTATAAAGAAACTTTATAATCATCCGGGCGAGACCCACCTCAATAAAAAAGTTGAAAAATATCAAGAAATAGGCTATTTAAAAAATCAGGAAAAAACCATTGTGTTTGAGATATCAGGTGTAATTTTACAACTGAATTACGGATGATACGCTATGCGATGCGCATGTTTAGCGAACCAAGATGCGAAAACACAAATGAAATTGGGATAGCATTTATGAAGTTACCTGAACTGCAAGTGTGGCTGGCTCTGACCCTTAAAAAACTTAATATTTAATGATGAAAACAAGAATTTGGATATCAGTCTTTTTGGTATTTTCTGCGTTAAGCACTGTTTATGGGCAGCAGGTTAAACAGATTACCTCAAAGGAGGCACTTCAGATGATGGAAAAGAACAAAAAGATAATTGTTCTGGACGTGCGTACCCCGGCCGAATATAGCCTGGGGCATATAAAAGGAGCAGTAAACATTGATGTAAAGCAACCCGGGGCGTTTGACAATATTGACAAGCTCAACCGGAATGTAATCTATATAGTGCATTGCCGCACAAACCACCGCAGTAAGCTAGCGGTCGATCACATGTCTGAGAAAGGCTTCAGGCACATCTATCAATTGTCGGATGGATTTACCGGCTGGAGCCAGAATGGTCTTCCCGTAATTCAGGAAAAGGCTAATTGACCTGGGTTCCGTTCTCTACCAGAGCTGCAGCTCCCAATATGGCAATATTGGGGGAATGAGAAACCATTATGTCCAGCTTTCCGCTTACTTTTTTATGCGGGAAGTCGTTTAAAGCATCTGTCATGGCTTTCTGAAAAAAGCGATACGAAAGGGCAACAGTTCCACCCAGAATAATTGCCTGGGGACCTATAGCCAGGAGCAGGGTTTTTATTAGATTACCCAGATGGGTTCCGTACTCGTCGAAAATCTTAATGGCTTTTGGATCGGCCGATAAGGCTCTGTCATATACTTCCTGGCCGGTGTGGTTATAGCAATGCGTAAAAAACTGACCGCTGCAATAATATTCATAGTCATGCTGTAAATAAGGTATTCCTCCAAATTCGCCGGCAATGGATAAAGTACCCGAGTACAACCTGTTGTTGATAATTATGCCTGCACCTACACCTGTTCCCAACGACAAACCAACAAGATTCTGATAATTCCTGCCTTGGCCGTATATTTTCTCACCCAGGGCAAAGCAATTGGCATCGTTTGAAATCATAACCGGCAGATGAAAATGCGCGGCTATTTTATCCTTCAGAGGTGTTTGTTTCCACGATGGTATGTTGTGCGGATGGTAAACAATCCCGTTTTTTTCGTCTATCAGACCAGGGGCGCCGATACCAATGCCAGTTACGTCATTATCCATAATGTCACCGATACCCTGAACCAAATCGGCGATTATTTCATTCTCCGAACGGTTGGCAAAAGTCCCCAGATAGGTTTCACAAAGCACTTTACCGTCCAGTACTTTGCCAATTCTTATTTTGGTGCCTCCTATATCAATTCCGATTGCCGTGTTGTGGTACATGATGACTTATTTTGATGTTTATTTTTTCTCATTCGAAATGGTTGCTACAGTTATAACTGGATGTTCCCCTCGGTAGATTTCTCCAGTTCCCTGGCATGATTCAGGAATTCGTCAACTGTCATTTCTTTGAGGAAAATAAGGCCGTGTGCTGACCTTAATTTAAAATTGTCGTGCTGATAAAAATAATCCTTTCCAAGAAGCAGTTGCACTGCTGAAAGCTGTTCAACCCAAATTTTCTGTGATAAAGTGCTGAATTTTCCGTTCAATTCATAGCTTGGAAAAGAGGCATCAACCTGACTTAAATAGCACGTTGAAAAGGTGGCATCCATTGAAGTCATGGCATTCAGTGAAATGGGAAAGATCACATTGGCTTCAGCAGGATTAAACCGGTACCACACGTTGCGATAACCCCATATACGCAATCCGGATAGGTCTTTTTCCTTTTTCCATTCCCGGAGGGCTTCAGCAATAGCTTGCAATACCTTGTAATGTGTGTCGGGTCCGCTCCCTTCGGGGTCGAAGGCCAGGCTTAATACCGTGGGGTTTATTTCTTTGAGATATTGCAGAATAGGGGTTACATCACGGTTCTTTTCGGGTTGTTCGGTAAATATGTCGCCTTTATAAAAACCAAGCCGCATATGTTTGATGTTTTTTACCGGGGTACCGAAATGAGCCCATACCAGTTCTTCCTCAAATTCACGAATCATCCCTTTTAATTTCTGTATTCTGGGAGTGTTTTTTTCACCGTCATAACTATTCTTGAGAATGGTAAGTACTTCGTTGATGATATCCCTTAGGTGGGCCATGTCGGTAACCTCATAAATTTCGGTAAGTATCCTTACAATCCTGTGGCAAAGTCCCCTTCTTAACTGAATTTTATTTCCGGCAGCCAAATTGGTAAGATAATGGTATACATCTTTGTCCCATTTATACTTAAATCCTGCTTCAAAAAAGTCGGGATATCTGACCATCTGAATCAAACCGCTATCGAGAAATTTCTTGAGATCGCAGAGTACATCAATGACAAATTTGTTGGTTACGGCATTGAATCCAGAGGTTAGAACTGTATAATAGAACTTGTTTGAGGTGTAGGTGGTATGACTTGCAATAAACGGATGAATTCCCAGCAGGATATCATCATGATGAGGTCCGGTATGCAAAAAAACCTGGTCTTTTTCAACGTGTAATCCCTTTTCTATCTTTTCCATAACACTATTTATTACAGATTCGACAGTATGCTCATTGAGTTCGGGAATTAGCCTGCAAAAGGGGTCGTTTTTAAGATCCTCCGGCGTGAGGCGATGCCCGTATTTATTCAGTTTTCTGCATAAATCAAGTATGGCCTTTTCTGTTTTTTCCTGTGTCCAGGGACCATTTTCAAAGTAAAATTTAACGGAATCGCTTAATTGCGATGCAGCGCTTTCGGTTAAGTAAAACCGGCTGTTTTTTAACCGGTTTAATACCGATGCCGGGTAGAGGTTGGTTATGGTGTTCTCGATCGACTTTCTGATGATTCCGGCCTTGGCTTCACCGGCACCTATAATTATAGCAACAGTATCGGGATTGTATGTAATGGTTCCCAATCCTATGGTGATTACCTGCCTGTTACTCGATATCTCAATACCTCCTAAATCAGATGCGGCCACAGCCTGTGTTTCGAAGTTGGTAGAAGTTAACCGGGTGGCGGAGTTAACATCCGATCCCCTGGTATTGAATGCAATATGGCCATCGGGACCCAAGCCCCCAAGAAAGAAACCGATTCCTCCTTTTTCACGGATTTTCAACTCATAATCGCTGCACCAACTATCAATCATGTATATCGATTGCTGCTGAAGCCGTTCAGCATCATCTTTACATTCCCTGTATCGCAGGGTAAGGTCCACAGTACAGTTGGGAAACACTTCCCTAAAATGTTTTCCTTCAGGTAAGGGAATCTCATCGGCATTGATCAAAAGCGCCTTATTACGGTCAAGGCCAAATCCCTTTATGTACATGTTGTTTACATAGTCGTAAAAACTATTGTGCTGTGTAGAAGCAATCGGATAAAATTCATCAATTTGTACAAAATAAAGTCCGCTCAAATCGGGTTTTCTGATATCCCCTAAACCGTATTTTTCACGTATAGACTCAACCTTTCTATCGCTCCAGTTCCTGAGCAGATATTGTGTCCATTTAATAAAATATTCGGGCGTTTTTCCCGTAGGCAGACTAATTACTCCATCGGGATGCTCCGAAACCCATTCAATAAAGCGCAGGGAAGTGAATAACCCCAGCTTGGGGAAATTGTCTACAAGGATATAAGGAATTGGTGTTGATGATTGCCTTATCCCGAATTCTTTTTCAAAGGCTTTTTCAACCTTCGATTGGCCACTGCGTTCTTTAGCTAAAAACTTCATATTCCATGCTTTTAATTTCTTAGGATAACCGGGTACTCAAGTGCAACATATTCCGGGGTAATAATTCATTACTGATCGATATTTAGGGTAAAAATAAATAAAATAATATTTAAATTCGATTATAATAATAAAATAATTTACTAATAATACATATAATAATAAATAATATAACTAATAAAATCTTATTTCATACAGTTTTAGCCTGTTGGCATTAATGGCTTATTGAATACAGTCGTATACCGGTTGCGAAAGGAAGACTGCCTCAGGCGGTTGTTGGCATGAACAGGAAGGGAATGCGTTATTACCAGTTATAGGAAAGGAGAATGGATTACCCGGTTAATTAAAAAGCTTTTCCCTAACCAGCAAACAGGCGCCCATTACTCCGGCTTTCTCACCAAGGGCTGAAATTTTTATATCGGTATCATTACTTACAATACTCAGGGAGTATTTATTGATAGCGCTTTGGATGGGCAGTTTGATAATATCACCGGTAGTAGACAAGCTTCCTCCGATAATAATTAATTCGGGATTAAAAAGGTTAATCAGTAGGGCAATGCCCCGGCCAATTTTCTCTCCTATTTTACCGATCAAATCAATAGCCAGAACATCGTCGTTGTTGGCAGCTTTAATAATGTCTTCCAAGTGAATATCCTCGGGGTTCATTCCACCACGGGTAACAATGCTCGAAGCTCCGTCGTGCAGCTTTTGTTTGAACGTTTTAATTAAAGCATTTCCAGAGGCTTCCGTTTCGAGACATCCCTTTTTTCCGCAATGGCAAAGGATTTCGTTATTGAAAATCGGTATATGTCCAAACTCTCCGGAGAATCCCGATTTGCCATAATAAAGTTCGCCCCCGATCATCAAGCCCATGCCAATTCCATGATCGATATTGATAAATAACACGTTTTTCTCACCGCTTACCACACCACACGAGAACTCACCAAATGCCATGGCCCTTGAGTCGTTTTCGAGATACGTGGCAATTCCTACTTTTTCCTGTATGGTTTCACTTAAAGGAATATCGTTAAAATAAAAATAGCTGTAACTATACCCGGTTTTGTAATTGATGCGTCCCCCAAGATTAATTCCAAGGCCAAGTATTTTCTTGCGATCAATGGGCAGCATCTTTATAAATGACTTGATAATATCACACAGTTCCTCTAAAGAGGCAAGGGTGTTTTCCAATTTATAGGGTATCTTTTCAGAAGATTTGACAATGTCTTTCAGAAAATTAATTACACCTATGTTTATATAGTCCTTCTTTACTTCAACACCTACAAAATATACCGATTCGGGATTCAAGCCATACAGGTTGGGTCTCCGGCCAACAGAGGAACCTGTTTTTCCATAGTCCTTAACCAACCCCAGTTTTATAAGTTCGGTAACCAGCTCATTTGTTTTCGGCGTGCTTATGTTGATTTTCTTACTCAATTCGGCCAGGGTGCCGTTACCATTGTTGGCAAAATAGTTCAGAATCTTTTTTTTCAGGTCCAGGTTCTTAAAGGCTATACCGGCAAGTTCCGTATTGCGTAATTCCGTAAAAATATTGTCCAGAGAATTCATGAATGCTAGAAAAATTTGATGCAAAAGTAAGTATTTTATTAAAAAACTGCCGTTGTATTTTATAAACACTGCATAGAAGTCCGGGAAAACCACAATGATAATAATATTTTGGCCTTTTAACGGGTAATGTTGTGTCAAACGGGATTTGATTGGGTCGAATAAAAATAAAAAATTTTTATAAAAGGATTAATTAATAAAATAAATTATTATATTTGTCTAATAAACAAAATATATTTTAAAACATAAGATCTTTTTATCTTGCAATCCAGCTAAAGCAGCTTATGTACAATGGCTACCCTATACCGGATACTGATTACAAATAGTGAACGCAATGGACAACAATCGTTTTAAAGGACTAGCGCAGCAATACAAAAATGAACTACTGGGTAATGTTTTGCCTTTTTGGTTAGAAAAATCCCAGGATAAAAAATATGGCGGGTATTTCACCTGTCTCGACCGCAAGGGAGAAGTATTCGATACCGATAAATTTATCTGGTTGCAGGGCAGGGAAGTGTGGCTTTTTTCCATGCTGTACAATAATTTGGAAAATAACCCATTGTGGCTTGAGTGTGCCCGACAGGGAGGAGAATTCCTGAAAAAGTTTGGCCATGACGGGAATCTGAATTGGTATTTTTCACTTACACGCGAGGGGAATCCCATTATTGAACCATACAATATTTTTTCTTATACTTTTGCTACCATGGCTTTCGGGCAGTTGAGCAAGGCCACCGGCAGTGAGGAATATGCGGATATAGCTAAAAAAACATTCGATATTGTGCTTTCAAAAGTTGATAATCCCAAGGGAAAATGGAATAAGAGCCATCCGGGAACACGCAACCTGAAAAATTTTGCTTTGCCTATGATCCTTTGCAATCTGGCTTTGGAAATAGAGCATCTGCTGGATCATGATTTCATGGAGCGCACTATTGAAACCTGCATTCATGAAGTGATGGATGTATTTTATCGTCCCGAATTAGGCATTATTGTTGAAAATGTTACCTCCGATACGGAGGAATTATCTGATACTTTTGAAGGGCGGGTTATCAACCCGGGTCATGCCATTGAAGCCATGTGGTTCATTATGGATCTGGGTGAACGCTTACATCGTCCCGAATTGATCGAAAAGGCTGCAAAAATCGCTGTGCAGATGATTGAGTACGGATGGGATAATCAACATGGCGGTATTTTCTATTTTCTTGACCGGAAAGGGCATCCTGTGCAACAGCTTGAATGGGATCAGAAATTGTGGTGGGTGCATATTGAAACGCTCATATCCATGATCAAGGGATATCAGCTTACCGGATCGCAGGACTGTCTGCGCTGGTTTGAAAAAATACAGGAATACACCTGGGCGCAATTTAAAGATAAAGAATACCCCGAATGGTTTGGTTATTTAAACCGGATGGGCGAAGTATTGCTGCCATTAAAAGGCGGTAAATGGAAAGGCTGTTTTCATGTACCCAGGGGCCTTTATCAATGCTGGAAAACTCTTGATAAAATAGGATAGGAATGAAGCAAACCATGAATCAAAATATGGGCTACGTGATTTTTTTATCAACTGTAGCCGCGTTGGGTGGATTTTTATTTGGATACGACACCGCAGTCATTTCCGGTACCATTGATCAGGTTACCGCTCAGTTTCAGTTGGATGTAATTCAACAAGGATGGTTTGTGGGTTGTGCCCTTGTTGGTTCAATTTTTGGCGTTGCCGTAGCCGGGGTTTTATGCGACCGTTTCGGAAGAAAAAAATCAATGATCTTGTCAGCCGTACTGTTTTCTCTGTCTGGTATTGGCTGCGTTGTATCCTCCAGTTTCGATCAACTGGTTTTCTATCGCATTGTTGGCGGTATCGGTATCGGCATGGTTTCTATTGTATCTCCTTTGTATATATCAGAGGTGGCCATCACCCGGTATAGGGGTCGCCTGGTTTCTCTCTACCAGCTAGCCATTACCATTGGTTTCCTAGCTGCCTATCTGGTGAATTATAAATTGCTGGGTTACGCGCTTAACCATAGTTCCGCAGGCAACACCATCTGGTCGAAAATCGTGATTGGTGAGAACTGGCGCGGAATGCTTGGCATGGAATCGGTTCCGGCTTTCCTGTTTTTTATCATTATATTCTTTATTCCCGAAAGTCCCAGATGGCTGCTTTTCCGTAACCGCGATGCCAGAGCATTATCCATCATGCGACTGATTTATTGCGACGATGCCGAAGCCGGCGCTCAAATATCGCAAGTGAAAGGGCAATTGAAAGCCGATAGTAGTTCCAACTGGCGTCTGCTCTTTAAACCAGGTTTTTTTAAAGCCTTAATTATTGGGTTTTTCATAGCCATTTTGGGTCAGTTTATGGGCGTAAATGCCGTACTCTATTATGGACCCACCATTTTTACCAATAGTGGCCTTTCGAGTGGCGACTCTTTGTTCTATCAGGTTTTGGTGGGTCTGGTTAATATGCTCACCACCATCATCGCTTTGGTTATTATTGATAAGGTGGGGCGTAAAAAGCTTGTTTATTACGGGGTTTCCGGAATGATCTTTTCACTTGTGCTTATTGGCTTTTATTTTTTAGTGGGCGAAAAATCAGGTTTACCCAGCATCTTCCTGCTGATTTTCTTCCTGTTCTATATATTCTGCTGTGCAATTTCTATTTGCGCAGTTATCTGGGTGTTGTTGTCGGAAATGTACCCTACATCCATTCGCGGTCTGGCTATGTCAATTGCCGGATTCTCGCTATGGATCGGTACCTATCTTATAGGGCAATTAACTCCCTGGATGCTCAATAACCTCTCTCCGGCCGGAACATTTTTCCTGTTTGCCGTGATGTGTGTGCCGTACATGCTGATTATATGGAAAATGGTTCCGGAAACGGCCGGTAAGTCACTTGAAGAAATTGAAAGAATGTGGCTAAAACAATGATATTTAAACTGATAACAACACTGAACGGAGAAAGCATTTCTAAATTCCTATATATTAAACCAAAATACTTTATGAAAGATCTCATTAAAAAGAGAATACCGATGATCCTGCTGTTCCTTTGCGGATTGTCGTATTCACAAATGATGCATGCACAGAAAAGCATTTCTGGGAGTGTGACAGACAATCAGGGACTGCCCATTATTGGTGTTAATATCCACATTGTGGGAACCACGCAGGGAACAATGACCGATGTGGATGGCAAGTTTAAACTGATGGTTCCTTCTGATTCCACAAAACTTCAATTCACCTTTGTCGGATATCTTTCTGAAACAATCAAGGTGGATAACAAAACTCAGATTTCCATAGTGTTAGAAGAGGACCTGGTTAATATCAGCGAGATAGTAGTAGTTGGTTACGGATCCATGAGAAAGAGCGATTTAACCGGGTCCATCTCTTCAATCAAAGCGGATCAGATTGAAAATATTCCTGTGCGGTCGGCAACTGATGCTCTTCAGGGTAAAATTGCCGGTGTAAGCATTACCTCAACCAGCGGTAGTCCCGGTTCTTTACCGGTGGTGCATATCAGGGGTACAGCCTCAGTCAATGGCACTGATCCTATATACGTGGTCGACGGGTTTCCACAAGGCGACATTTCCTGGTTGAACGACAACGATATTGAATCCATGGAGGTACTTAAAGATGCTTCAGCCTGCGCCATATATGGGTCAAGAGGCACCAATGGTGTGGTTATGGTTACCACAAAAAAGGGGCCAATTGAGGAGGATCATAAAATGAACATCAACCTGAATGTGCTTTATGGTATTCAATCGTTAGTGAAAACTTACGATATGATGAATGCCGAAGAATACCTTGATTATAAAATTCTGGCTAATCAAAATGGTGGATCGGAATGGGCCTACGCCAGCCATAAGGATGAAATACTGAACTTTCTAACGGATAATTTTGGCAGCAATAAGGGAACTGACTGGCAGGACGAGATATTTCAGAAAGCCACAATAAAAAGCTATAACTTATCGCTTTCCAATGGCACAAGCAATTCTGCTTATTACTCATCACTGTCCTACTTCAATCAGGACGGTGTTGTAAAGGGAGCTGATTTTAAAAGGATATCATGGAACAACAACATCACCAACAGGCTCACCCGTTATGCCCGGCTAAATACCAGCTTATTCCTGGTAAGCCAGCAAAGACATAATGTGGCCGAAGACGACATCAATGTTGGTACCATTTATTCTGCCATGGGTGCAGACCCTATAACACCCGTTTACAGAACCAATTTGCATGATATTCCGGATGCCATTAGCGACTTGTTTTACCTCAATAAACTTGATGTGACCAATGCGTATTCCTTTTATTCTCCGGTATTATTTAACAATAAGGTGAATCCGGTTGCCCAATCCGATATCATGCATCAAAGTGTATGGAAGGACCTGACTTTAAGAGGAAATGTAACTGCTGAGATTGATCTGACAAGCTGGCTGCAATACAAAGGAAGCGTTCATGTCTCTTTTTACCGGGCTAATCCTGAATATTTTGTACCGAAATACTATATAGGGCCCTATCAGAATGATGAAGAAGGTTATGTTGGCGCAGCTTCCTACACATCAAATTACTATGTCATTGATAATTACCTGACTGTGGATAAGAAATATGAACTACTGGGTAAATCGCAGCATACTGTGTTTATGGTTGGTATCTCTACGGAGCAATCGAAGGACAACTCTTTCAGCGCCTTTAAGCACGGGTTGGTTACCAATGAACAAACCCAGCGAATTATTGACGCGGCTACCACTACCAATTCGGTTGGAGGCAGCAAAGGCGAATCCACCATGCAGTCCTACTTCGGACGCGTATTTCATTCCTGGAACGACCGATACCTTTTTACAGCAAACTTAAGGTATGATGGCTCCTCAAATTTCTCTTCCATGCATAAGTGGGCCTTTTTCCCCTCAGCATCTTTTGCTTATGTGTTCTCAGAAGAAGATTTCATGCAATTCCTGAAATCCATTTCGATGTCTACCGGTAAACTCCGCGCAAGCTGGGGTGAGGTTGGAAACCAGGCTATTTCTGCCGGGTCGTTTTTAACCCAGTATTCCCTGAACGATGGATATTATTTATACGGAAATTCCAGCCAACCTTCCTATTTGCTTTCCGGAGGACGCTCATATATTGGGAATCCCGACGTGAAATGGGAGACTTCCGAACAGGTCGATTTAGGCCTTGATCTGGGCTTTTTCAGCAACAAAATGACCTTTACCTTCGATTATTACAACAAAAAAACCAAGGACATGCTTTTGAGCATACCCTTGCCTGTATTTCTTGGATATCCCGACGATCCGATACAGAATGCCGGTACAATAAAAAACTGGGGTCTGGAATTCAGTCTTGACTATAGAGAAAAACTGGGAGAAGTTGGTTTCGAAATTTCCGGAAACCTCACCACCAATAAAAATGAGGTAGTTTCTTTGGGTGATGGTTTACCCATAATTTCGGGTTACTACTCCCCAAACATCAATGGCTTTACCAAAACAGAAGAGGGTAAGCCAATAGGATATTTCTATGGATACAAAGCCAACGGCATTTTCCAGTCGCAAACGGAAATTGATACCTATACCAATGCTGAGGGCAATCATGTTACCCAGGAAGGAGCACGACCGGGTGATTTACGGTATGTTGATGTTAACAAAGACGGAGAAATTACTGCAGGTGATTATACGGATATTGGCAACCCGACTCCTGACCTCACCTATGGCATTAATTTAAGCGTTGACTATAAGGGCTTTGATTTGAATGCATCGTTTTATGGCGTTGCAGGCAATCAGGTGATGAATGTAAAAAAAATCGACTTTTACTCAGGAACCGCCTATTATAACGCACCTAAAGATTTGATGACCAAAGCATGGACCGAAACCAATCCCTCCAATTCGCAATTCAAAATTACCACAGACCCGGCAAATAACCTCACTGTTTCAAGTTGGCTGGTTGAAGACGCTTCTTTCCTTCGTCTGCAAAACCTTCAGTTGGGATATACATTTCCACAGAAACTGACTAAATCATTGAAAATGGAAAACTGCCGGTTCTGGGTGGGAGCAATCAATTTATTCACCATAACCAACTATTCGGGCATGTCACCTGAAGTCGGAAGCTCCGATCCAACTGCTTCGGGTATAGATATTGCCTTCTATCCCCAGTCGCGCCAGTTTTTAATGGGCTTTAATGTTCAATTCTAAAAGCGAATCCTTATGAAAAAGATATATCCTATTTTATTTTTTACAAGCATAGCATTATTGCTGGCTTCCTGTTCCGAAGATTTTCTCGACACCAAGCAATATGGCCCGGTGAGTGAGGATGATTATTACAAAACTCCGGGTGCCGGTTTAAAGGTGGTTATTTCGTGTTATACTCCCATGCTTGACAACTGGGCATACAACATCAATAAATGTGAACTGGGCAATAACATTACCGATGATGCGGATGTTGGTGGCTCCGATGCTGGCGACAGACCACAGGTTGCTGATATAGCTAAAGGCCGTCCCCTGGTAACCAATTCGTTGCTTTCAGAATGCTGGGCTAACCGCTTTACCGGTATTGGTAATTGCAATACAGGGATTGATGAACTCTCAAAAGAAGGGTTAGTACTGATTGATGACAACGGAAGCCCTGTTTCCGATGGCGAGAAATCGAGGTATTTGTCGGAAATGAAATTTTTACGGGCATGGTATTACTT
>JGI20214J51088_10000945_pt1 | contig 19783 bp, 21 predicted proteins | sample WetSurMetagenome_FD_51088 | JGI IMG/M metagenome (IMG submission 51088) | reverse complement strand
CTGCCCAGACGCTCAAATTCACCGCTCTCCAGCGCGCGCAGCAGCTTTGGCTGTAGTTCCAGCGGCAGTGAGTCGATCTCATCCAGGAAAATTGTTGAATTGTCCGCAAGCTCGAAACGTCCAAGTTGTTTGGACAGCGAGCCTGTAAAGGCGCCCTTTTCACGGCCGAACAATTCACTTTCGATGAGAGTCGGCGGCAGGGCGGCGCAGTTGACCTTGATCATAAGCCGGCCTTTGCGGGCGCTCAGGTTATGGACCGCATGAGCGATCAGTTCCTTTCCCGTGCCTGTCTCTCCCTGTATCAAAACAGTCGAGTCTGTCGGCGCTACCTGTTCGATTTGCTTTAAAACGTTTTTGATGGCTTCACTGTTGCCCACAATGTCTTTATGTGAGTATATCAAACGGATTTCTTCCCGAAGGTATAGATTCTCCTCACGTAACTGGTTTTTAATCTGCCGGACTTCTGCGAGCGCTTCCTGCAGCGCCTTCTCTGCCTTATTGCGCTCTTCTATTTCCCGCGCGAGCTGCCGGTTGGCGCTTATCAATTCCGCGGTCCGTTCCTGAACGCGCAATTCAAGCTTGTCATGAGCTATTTGCTGGGCCTCTTTCGCCTGTTTGCGCTCAATAGCATATCTCATTGACCTGATCAACAGGCTGCTGTCAACCTGCCCCTTCACCAGATAGTCCTCGGCGCCTTCCTGTAATGCCCGGACTGCAAGCTCTTCATCTCCCAACCCGCTCATTACCACAATGGGGACATTCGGCGCAGCTGTATGTGTGCGTATAACCGTATCGAGACCATTGACATCAGGAAGTGAAAGGTCCAGTAAAACTATTCCAAAGCTGTGCGTATTAAGCAATTTCAGCGCTGCGCCAAGCATATTGCAAGGTGTGACTTCAAACTGTGCCGTATTGGCCCCGTCAAGCAATTCCATGAACAGAGCGACATCATTGGGACTGTCTTCTACGAGCAATATACTGATGTCATTATTTTTCATTCACTCGGCCTGCTTATTATGTAATCCATATGATACTTTTTATCAAAATATTGGCCGCAAGTCAAATTCATAAAGTCTTTCCTGACCGGCAATTTTAAACCCAGAATTTGTCATTAGAAACTGAAATAGCCTTCATGGGTAGCCATTCGAAGTCTCGGCGCAGGGATACCGTGCCCGATTTGAGAAAGCAATATCATACGTTTACCTGTCGATCATGCATATGTGATAACCTGCGCAATTTTGGCGAGACAAGAGCCGGCTACCCATGAAGGCTATCATATCGTTTCAAAAAGTTATATTTTCCTAATGACAATTCCGGGTTAAACTATTGACAAGTATGCGAGGTTGTTCTTACAGCCAGTGGGCGAACACATGCGCTAACCACTCTTTGAGCCTTGGCAGCAAGGGCCTTTCTTTCCACTCATTGCTTTGTATTTGATCGGACATGGAAAGGTCTTTGGCGAACATCTTTTCCATCTCCAGGGCAAACTCATGACTGAGGATAACGGCATTAACCTCGTCATTTCTTAGCATGCTCCAGAAGTCCATGTTTGCAGAGCCGACCGTGGACCAGACGCCGTCAATTACTGCAGTTTTAGCATGCAGCAGGGCGTTGCGGAGTTCGTATATCTTAACCCCCGATTTTAAAAGCCTGGAATAATTATACCTCGCCGCATGTAAGGCCGTAGGAGAATCGCTGATTGACGGAAGAATAATCTTTACGTCAACACCCCGCCCGGCAGCCTCAGTTATTGCATCCAGTATCTGGTCGTCCGGGACAAAATAGGCATTCGTCATATGGACCGAACGCTCCGCAAATGTGATTGCCGATACATAGACTATAAAAATGATCCTGTTGTCCTGTCCCGGCGTATTGCCGACCACCCGCACCAGGGCATTACCCTCTTCTTTCAGATCAGGGAAATAATTCCGTTCAGGGAGTTTCGGCCCCTTTTGTCTCTGCCAGGTGTCAAGAAAGAGTTTCTGGTATTCAGCGACCGCAGGGCCTTCAATTTGAATGTCGGTGTCACGCCAGGGCAAGGCAGCTCCCTCGACTTTTCTCCTCCCGGAAAGTCTGCTTGAGTATACAGCGCTGATATTGACACCCCCTGCAATGACGACCTTCCCGTCAACGACCAATATTTTACGGTGATCGGAATACTCAAGGAGCCAGCGCCACTGGGCCTTGAAAGGGTTTACCGGATTGAATTCGACTACCTGGATTCCCGCGTCCCGTAAACGCTGAAAAAAAACGGTTGGGGCGCTGTAACTGCCCACACTGTCATATATGAGATTTACCTGGACCCCTTCCGCCTGTTTTTGCAGCAGCAGATCAGTAAATTTGCGGCCCACGGGGTCATCTTCAATGATAAAACTTTCAAGGTTGATATGGTCTTTGGCATTCTGTATTGCCTTGAACATGGCCGCATAGACAGCCTGGCCGTCAGCCAGCAGGGTGACTTTGTTCCCCTTGGTCAGCGGGCTTTCGGTAACCGATTCTACGACAGCAGTGTGGCGTTCCAGAACATCGGTCGGGTTGACCGAACGCTTCAGCCGCTCCATTATAGCGCTGCTTTTCTGAGGTGATAACAGGCCTTTGGATGAAACGATCTGAGGTTTCTGTTCGGTCGGGGCCTGCCCGATTTTTTCAGAAACATTCGGCAGGGACGCGCATCCATTGCCCAAGAACAGGATAGACATAAACAGAAAATAAATGAAGGAACTCTTGACTATTGACATTAAATCATTTTACGAACAAACCGTCTCCTTCGCTATCTCTGATGTCCGCCACATTGATATAAACCCGGAATTGTCATTAGAACCTATCTCGAAATTAAAAAAATGATAGTGAGGTCGTCATACCCGCGAAGCCAATAGTAGGCGCATTAAGCAGCGGGTATCCAGAAGGCCTTATAAATACTGGATTCCCGTCTGCATGGGAATGACAAAATAAAGAGCGATATCTCAAGATAACGATTTTGAGATAGGTTAAACTGAAATAGCCGTCATGTGTAGCCATATCGAAGTCTCGGCGTAAGGATACCGTACCCGATTTGAGAAAGCAATATCATACGTTTGCCTGACGATCATATATATTTGATAACCTGCGCAGTTTTGGCGAGACGAGAGATGGATGCCCATGACGGCTATCATATTTTTTCCTAATGACAATTCCGGGATAAATGATATTTTCTAAACCATAAATTGGGTTTAATTCCTTTTTCCCGGTAGTATTTTAGACCGTTATATCTATGTTCTGGCGTAGGCAATGCTGTCCTTTTGAAAATCCGCAATCATGCCTTCGGTCAACGATGGACGGATCCTCGAAATCATATTCAAAAAAGTATCAGTAGTAACGACGTAATCATGCTTGCTGGTATATTCCTCTTCAAAGGCGAATTGCGCGACCTGCTGGACCAAATATTCGATATCGGCAGGCGTAAACCGGGAGGTCATGCCCACAATTCGGTCAAGATCGATCCCCTTCGTATTGAGCCTGGTCAGGTAATGTTCCAGGATGGTCTTTCTCCCGTCTTCATCCAGATCTCCGACCGGAATAATACAATCAAACCTTCCGGGGCGAAGCAAGGCGGCATCGAGCTGCCTGATATAGTTGGTTGCGCATATTAGCAGAATCCTGTTTCCCTGATTCTTGAGAAGAGGGACCTGCTTGAGAAATTCATTTGTAATAGACTTGTCCACCATGGTTGCCTCGTCCCTGCTGCCGGCGATTTCATCAAACTCATCGATAAAAATTACCGCGTTTTCAAGGGTCCTCGCCTTTTCCATAATAGCGTTAAGATTGGCTCCGAATTTCTCTACGCCGTCGGCCATAAGCATGCTGGGCAGGATCTCGATATACCACCACGAAAGGGCGCCTGCTATCGCCTTGGCAAAGTGCGTCTTTCCCGTGCCGGGAGGACCAAAGAAAATGATCGTCTTTGGCGGAATGACGCCATGTTTTATTGAAAGGTCACGCTCTGCAAGTGGGAGTATGATCCTCCTCTGGACCAGCCGCTTCGGCGGCTGGGAATCGGAGATGGTGTCCCACATTTCTTTCCCAATAGTTTGAGCGCCCATTTCTACCAGCACATCCTTTCGCCTGTAGTCGACGTATTCCCTGATTGCAAGCTCCATATGCTCGATAAAGTCGATGCAGGCCGTGCGTAATCCGACATCACGTTTATGTTTTTCGGACATCAGCCATTTATGCTGCAGGATTTGGGGCCACATGGCTGCAGCCGTATCAGCGTCCAGTTGAACGCCGCTGATCTCAAAGATTTTATCGGCGCAAACCTGCGGTTCTGGTATTTCCTGTATAATTTCATTCATTGTTCAGCTCCTATTTCCACACAGGGCATTCTTCTCTCAAATCCGGCCGGATCATATCCACACACCGATGGCGGGTCAAAATTCAATGCTGATTAGCTGAATATGCAGTTCGCGCATAAGAAGCCTCCTGATGGTCTGTTAATATTGATGGATATACACCAGCAACAGCGTGATCATTATAGATGTAATTATTATATAGACGCCGGGATTTATGTGTGTCAGTTCCGGAACAGTCAGCTTTCCCCTGTCTCCTATACTTGCGAGTTTTTTTAAAGTTGGAGTCGCCAGGGCATAAATATATGACCCAATGAACATCCCGAAAATTCCCCAGGCTGCATCCCAGCTTCCCTGTCCAAGCGCCGCAGCTCCTGTCCCGGGGCAATATCCCCATAGTCCGAATCCCAGACCAAATATCAAACCGCCCATGATATTGCTTGCGTAATTAGTTGGTTTTGTGTGAGGACGAGCCATGCCGAATTTTCCAAGGACATATATCGCTATGCTGCCAAACAGGATTGCCGAAAGAATGACTCGCATCACAGTCAAATCAGTCAATCGCAGGGCGCCGATGAGCACATCATAGTCTGATACCCCTGCTTTTTGGAGCAGAAATCCAAAAGCCATTCCAAATAACAGGCCGGATATCCGTTTGCGGAGTATGTCTGGTTTGTCCTGTTTCACCTCGTCCATGTTTTTATCTCCCGAATATTGGAATTGCCACAGCCATTCCCCCTACAAAGAAGAATATCAGCGCTATCCATGATCCAACCGACATCTGCATGGCGCCGCTGATGCCGTGGCCGCTGGTGCATCCTCCGGCTGTGCGGGCTCCAAAGGCAATGAAGACGCCGCCGATAATAGCAGCGATAATCCTCAATGCGCTGCTATCATCTCCGAAACGCTGCGCCCAGGTATGGGGGAGTAAATTTGCGTGTATCGTGTCGCCGGACCAGGCTGCGAGGAAACTGCCGATAATTACTCCGGCGAAAAGCATCACTTCCCATTCAATACCCGGTTTTGTCTCTTTGAAGTATTGCAGTCTTTTGGTCAGGCCGGGCGCAAAAATCAGGCCCAGCATTCCTGATATCCGGGCGTAAGCGGTACTGATACCGAGAGGTTTATCTGAGACCAACACAGTAGCAGCGGCAAGGATGCCAATTAACGCGCCGGAAACATATGGAGACCAGCGTTCAGCCATTAGATCGCCGACCGCTCCATCCGCAAATATATAATCCGGGATACAAAGGAAAGTCAGTAAAAATAATATTTTCATAGTTCGCCTACTTTTCAATCGGTAATTTGGCATTTACCCATGCCCTCCAGCTGCCAGGCACATTTCTGACATCTTCAAATCCCGCTTTCCTTAACAGGCTGCCTGCAATACTGGCCCTAAAACCTGTTTCGCAATAAGTGGCGACCGGGGCTTTCTTGTTTAATTCGCCCATACGCCCGGGCAGATCGGGAAGATAGATGTGTCTGGCATTGGGAATATGGCCGCCGTCCCATTCCCGTTGCGACCGAACATCCAGAGTTTGCACTACATCGAGGTCTTGACGAAGTTTATATACGTCTATTTGCTGAATTTGATCCATTGCTAATCCGGCCTGTGCCCACGCGCGCATACCGCCGGCCAGATAGGCTACGAAGTTAGTAAATCCGGTCCTCCGGAAGAGTGAGACAACTTCATCGAGGTTGCAATCACTTTTTAATACAATAGCTATCGGCTGATTCGGGTCGAGCATCCATCCGGCCCATACAGATAATTCTCCCAGACTTTCTATATTGATAGAGCCCGCGATGTGCCCGCCTCCGAATTCCAGCATCGATCTCGTATCCACAATGACGCATTGCCTGGAACCGGTCAGTTGTTCGAATTCTTTGGCCGGGAAGCCGGGAACAACCGGGGTGTTACCCATGATACTAGATCCTTCAGTGTTTGTAATTTTCAGGCGCGGGTAATAAGTCGGCCGTGGTGTTTTATTCCTGACCGACAAATCTTTGAATTCCTGAAACGAGCTGCACATCATGTATGGATTATGCGAACGTTCGTAACCTATTGTGGAGCTGAAGCGGTCCCCGATTGCCGGACCGCAGGCTGACCCGTAACCGTGAGTTGGATGAATAATGACTCCGTCATCCAGTTCGGCATAGAAATCAGTCAAACTAACGTATTGCCTGCGCAGCATTTCATCGAATCGCTCCTGGCCGAGCAAGTCGCTTCGGCCCACGGCATTGATGAGAAGTGAGCCCCCAGTAAAAACCGCATAGGGTTTGTCCGGACTTGATTTTTCATTTACCATTACAGCAATATGTTCCGGCGTGTGTCCCGGAGTGTTGCGCACAGTCAATGAGATTGACCCTAATTCGATCTTGTCTCCATCATGGAGTTGACTCAACTCATAGCCGTAAGGGTCCTCATCCGAGCGCCCTGCATGAATAATCGCGTTTCCGACTCCGGCAGCCAACTCTCGAACTCCACTCACGAAATCTTCGTGGATATGCGTCTGAATTATGTGGCGGACAGTTACGTTATGTTCACGGGCGAGTCGGATGTAGACGTCACAATCAGGCCGGGGATCAATTACCGCTGCCAGTCCCGTTGAATCGTCTCCTATTATGTAACTGATATCTCCAATGCCCTCCGAAACTACCCGTTCAAAGATTAAGCTCATGATTCACCTCCGTTAACCTTTGCCAACTTTCACCATGTCCAGTTTCATCTTGATGATCGGATGAAGACGTTACCGGAATCCCGCATCATTGTCAGGCCCGGCAAAATTCCAGCAGGTCGGCATTGATCTGCTCCTTATTTGTCGAGCACATACCATGCGGCAGACCAGGATAGACTTTCAGTGTGGATCCTTTAACGATGCCGGACGATAGCATGGCCGAAGCTCCGATCGGCACAATCTGGTCATCGTCGCCATGCATGATAAGCGTCGGGATGTCGAATTTTTTAAGGTCCCCGGTGAAGTCCGTCTCCGAAAACGCTTTGATGCAATCGATGACGGCTTTGAATCCGGCAAGCATCCCCTGCAGCCAGAAGAAATCCTTCAGACCTTGCGAAACCCTGGAGTTCGGCCTGTTGGCGCCGTAGAACGGTTCAGTGAGCTCCCTGAAAAACTGCGAGCGGTCGGCAAGCACTCCGGCGCGAATTTTGTCGAAAGCTTCGATTGGCAACCCGGCTGGATTGGCGGCTGTCTTCAGCATCAGCGGCGTAACCGAACCGATCAGCACGGCCTTGGCAACCTTTTTCGTGCCGTGGCGACCTATATAGCGGGCGACTTCGCCGCCACCTGTAGAGTGGCCGACATGGATCACGTTCTTCAGGTCGAGCATTTGGATAAGCTCCGCAAGGTCATCTGCATAGGTGTCCATATCATTGCCATTCCATGGCTGGCTTGACCGGCCATGGCCGCGGCGGTCATGCGCAATGCATCGGTATCCGTGCGCGCCCAGAAAAAGCATCTGGTCTTCCCAGGCGTCCGCGCTCAGGGGCCAGCCATGGCTGAAGACCACGGGCTGTCCGCTGCCCCAGTCCTTGTAGTAGATCTGCGTTCCGTCTTTCGTCGTAATCGTGCTCATTGTGCGCCTCCTTTTAAAATGCAGAACATCCAGGCAGCTAAACAAGGCGGCCTCTTTTTAAACCGAAGACAACTCAAGCCTCTATTCCTGCTTTTCCTTAGGGAAATCGGCCCCGCGGGAAACTGCTTCCCACACAGAGAATTCCGTGTTCAGTTCTTTTAGGTTAGCCGTAGCAGCTTCGTAAGCATCGTTGCCCAGAAGAAGATGGTGCGGCGGGCGCGGCGACTCGACAGCCTTTAAGACGGCCTGCGCCGCCCGAACCGGATCACCCGGTTGTTTGCCGGATATCGCGCGCACCTGATTGCGCCACGCTCCCGCCGTCGCAGCATAGTCGTCGATCTGCCGTTTGCTTTCGTTGGCCGAACGCCCGGCCCAGTCGGTGCGGAAGCCGCTTGGCTCGACAATCATTACCTTAATGCCCAGCGGCTCCAACTCCTGCCATAGGGCCGCGGACAAACCTTCGACCGCAAACTTTGTCGCGCTATAGTAGCCAATTGCCGGGAAAGAAATAAGTCCCACAAGGGAGGAAAAATTTACGATGAAACCTTTGCGACGTTTTCGCATTCCAGGCAGGACCGCATTTATCATCCGGCCAAGGCCGAATACATTGATCTCGAACATCCTGCGCACTTCATCCTCTTCACTCTCTTCCACGGCCGCGAAATAGCCGATGCCCGCATTGTTCACGAGCACGTCGATACGACCGAATTTCCCCTCGGCCGCCCTGACGGCCGCGTCGATCTGTCCCTGGTCCGTGACGTCGAGTTTTAGCGCCAAAGCCTCACCCCCGGCAGCCAGGTCTTTAACATCATCCGGGTTGCGTGCGGTCACAACCGTACGGTAGCCGTTCTCAAGCGCATGCCTGGCGAGCTCGCGGCCGAAGCCGGTCGAACAGCCCGTAATAAACCAGACCGGTTTTCCCGTGATTTCAGATTTGCTATTATTAGTTGCCATGATCTTATCTCCTTATGCTGCCGTCTCGTATATAAATGTTTTTGCCGGTTATGCCGGCGCATCGATCGAAGCGACGCGGATCAGCTTTTTGTTAACGAACTCCTGTATGCCCAGACTGGAAAGCTCCCGCCCGTATCCGGAGTTCTTGATGCCGCCGAACGGCAAATCTGGCGCCGTCCATGTCGGGTGATTGACAAACACCATGCCGGTGTCAATACGGCTTGCCACGCGTTTACCACGCGCAACATCGCCCGTGAAGACAGATCCTCCCAATCCGAAATCAGAGTCATTGGCGAGAGCCACTGCCTCATCCTCGTCCTTAACACTGAAGAAGAGGGCGACCGGACCGAAAAATTCTTCGCGGAAGGCGGGATTGTCGGGCTTGATATTCGTCAGGATCGTCGGCTCCATGAAACAGCCCGGACGGTCGATGCGTTTGCCGCCCAGCGCTAGGGTGGCTCCTTTTGCGACAGCCCGTTCGACCTGATCAAGCAGTTTTATAAGCGCCTCTTCAGTGGACAATGGGGCGAGAGTTGTTGTTTGATCCATCGGATCTCCCGGCTTAAGGGCCGTCAGCGCTGTCNGGAACTTGTCGAGAAAACGGTCGGTCAGTTCTTCGACAATAATGAAACGCTTCGCCGCGACGCAGCACTGGCCGGTATTGTTCATCTTGGCCCACACTGCCCACCTGACAGTCTTGTCGAGGTCGGCATCATCGAGCACAATGAAGGCGTCGCTGCCGCCCAATTCCATCGTTGACTTCTTGAGGTTTTGTCCGGCTCTCGCGGCAATGCTTTTTGCAGCGTCAACCCCACCGGTCAACGCCACACCCTTGATCCGGGGATCGTCAATCACGCGGTTCACCTGATCGTGCGAAATCAGCAGGTTGGTGTAGGCGCCTGACGGCGCGCCTGCCTCAAGCCACAGCTTCTCAAAAGCGATGGCGCATTGCGGAACACACCCTGCATGCTTCACCATCACAACATTACCCGCCATCAGATTGGGGCCGGCAAAACGAGCAAGCTGATAGTAGGGAAAGTTCCAGGGCTGGACCCCGAAGAGCGCTCCGTACGGGGCGCTCTCGATTACAGCCTTGCCCGAGCCCGGCTTGAGGTTTTGCGGCGCGAGAAAGCTCTCGGCATTCCTGGCGTAGTAGTCGATGATGTCCGCGCTAAGCTCCACTTCGCCTCGGGCTTCGTCAATGAGCTTGCCCATTTCTATTGTCACCAGACGAGCGAATTCGTCGGCGCGGGCCCTCATTATGGCGGCGGCTTTTGCGGCCACAACCGCTCTCTCGGCAAACGTCGTGCGCCGCCAGGTCTCGAAGCAGGCCGAGGCGTTTTCAAGCGCCGTCTCAAGCTGCCTGTCGGTGAGTTCCTTGAACGACTTCAGTTTTTTACCGTTGAAAGGATTAATGCTTTGATAACTCATAGTTTCCTCCTTTATTATTGTCGCAACGAAAGTCGCGTTTCACTGAACCGACATTATTCTTAAGAGGTCGGCAGGCTACAGGGTAAACTGGCAGCGACTGACCGGATTCAGTTCTTTCGGGGAAGCGATAAGGCGAGTCGCTGATATTTCCCTTAAACATGCCACATCAAGAATGCTCGATGATTTCCTTGAGCGCCACCGCATTGTTGTGTTCAATGTCTTTTGCAGAATACAAGAGGGTCACTGTATTCTTTTCCGATTCCTTCCTGAGCCGCCGGACCAGATCGGCCTGTTCCCTGAGCTCAAGCGCATACTTCTTCTTGAATAACTGCCACCTGGACGGATCATGAGCGAACCACTTTCTCAGCTCGCTGCTAGGCGCAATTTCCTTCAGCCATTCGTCGATTTTCACGTTCGACTTCTTGACTCCTCTCGGCCAGAGCCGGTCGACAAGAATGCGCATCCCGTCGTCCGATGACGCTGTTTCGTATATCCTCCTGACCTTAAACACGGCATTTACTCCCTTATTTCCGGATAACCGCAAATGATAGTATGGTTTCCGGTCTATAGGTTGCAGCCGGAGCTATTATCTATCGCAAATTTATTTAGCGGTATAGCCCCCATCGATAACCAACTCGCTGCCGGTAATGAATTTGGCCTCGTCGGACGCAAGGTACAGAACACCATAGGCAACGTCTTCCGGTTCTCCGACATGGCCGATGGGATGAAGACTGTCAAGTTTCGCTCTGAATGCCTTAACTCCTTCCGGCGATCTTCCCCCCAGTTCTTCCACGAGGGGCGTCCAGATAAAGCCGGGATGAATTGAGTTGACCCTGATATGGTCCTTTGCGTAAAGCAGCGCGTCATTTTTAGTCATCAGTCTTACGGCTCCTTTCGAGGCATGATACGGTGGAATATCCGCCGCCCCCACAAGACCGTAAATCGAGGACATATTTATGATGCTTCCGGCGCCGGCCTTTTTCATATATGGGATTGCATGTTTAGTGCAGAAGAATACACCTTTGACATTAACATTCATCACCTTGTCCCATTCTTCTTCGGTTATTTCGTGAGTAGGCTTGTCCACCCCCGAGATACCCGCATTATTAACAAGCACATCGATCTTGCCGAATTCGCGAACTATATCAGCGAAAACACTGCCGACTTCCTTTTCTCTTGAAGTGTCAAGACGCCAGAACCTGGCTATTCCGCCTGTTTCCTGAATTTCTTTTATTATCTTTTGTCCTTCAGCATCCTTAAGATCGACTACAGCCACCTTTGCCCCTTCTCTTGCCAATAACAGAGAAGTTGAACGTCCTATCCCCAATACCCCGCCTGTTACAACAGCAACCTTGCCTTCTACTCTTTTCATGCTATCCTCCCTGCCTGTCCGCTTGTCTAACAGCATATTGACCGGTTTATTTAACAATATAACCATTTATTGGAGCCGGCCCTAAAGTCCGGAATTACAGCGAGACGACTGAAGGGCGGATATCCGGAAGAAATAATCATAATAATACGCAGGACGATTGCCCACAATATATATAAAACATATTTTGAAGATTACAGTTGTATATGGTTATAATCTCCGGTTCTAACTTCTCCGCAAACTTGACAATAAAGTGAGCGCAGTTATACTGATAATATATATCGTCTTGATATGAAGCATGCTGCAGTGAATCGCCTTCCTCTCCCGCAACAAGGGGATGTGCCGTGCGCATCATACCAAGGTCAATATTTAAGGAGGTATAAATCATGTTTGTCGTTATTTCAAATTTCCCGCCTGTCAAGGAAGGAAAGGACGCCGAGTTCCGGGAGTGGTTTGCCGGGACAAATATAGAGTTCTCAAAATTCACGGGGTTCATCAGCCGGCGACTTCTGAAGCCTTTCAAAGGCGGTAATTATGCCGCTATCGTGGAGTTTGAGAGCCATGAAACCTTTATGGCCATGCATAATAGTCTCCCTCACGCTGAAGCCGCCAAACGCGTCGGACCTTTGTTCGACGGCAGCCCAACGCCGCATTTTTACGAAGTAATTATCGGATAATAGATTGATATAACCATTGGAAAGGAGACGTTACATGGAAAAGTGGAAATGCACGATTTGCGGATATGTCTATGACCCCGTTGCAGGAGATCCGGACAATGGGGTCGCGCCGGGAACCCCCTTTGAAAAGATACCCGACACCTGGGTCTGCCCGATATGCGGAGCGGCCAAGTCTGCTTTTGAGAAAGAGTAATTTAACCTAAAATTGTCATTAGAAACCGAAAAGGCCGTTATGAGTAGCCATATCGAAGTCCCGGCGCGAAGATATCGTATACGCTTTATGACAATAATATCACGCGGTTGACTGATAAACCGTTAAATGCAATATTATGCGCTGGCTGGTGAGCCTGTCGAATCATGGCGGGACGAGAGATGGATACTCATGACGGACAGCTTATTGTTTACAAAAAAAATTCTTTCCATTGACAATCGCCTAAAATCTTCTAATCAGGACGCGAGGCATTCTACAATCTTCTTCCATAAATCAACTCTTTGATGTCTTATAGGGCCTAACGCCTTTCTACTCCTAATCCGGTAACGCGTCCGAACAGACGCTTTGCCGCGCGAAATCTCTCAATATTCAAAATATAATTATGTGTCGCGTAGCGTGTTTTGATAGATCCCCCAAATATATTTCACGGAACAAAAGCCAAAATATATCGTTAATATTTAAAAGAAAGCGATATCAAATGGATGATATAGATCTCATACGAAAGTTCAAGCATGGCGAAGCGGCCGCATTTAATGATATTGTCCTTAAATATCAGGACCGGATATTCAACCTCTGTATCTATATGCTTCGAGACGCCCATGACGCGCAAGATGCCGCACAGGACTGTTTTATAAAGGCTTGTCGCGCCCTGCATGACTTTTCACCGGATGCATCCCTCTATACTTGGCTATATCGGATAGCGATGAATACCTGTCTCGACAGCAGACGCAAACGAAGCCGGGGGCAAACAGACAGCGACAGCACGCCCGAAGATCTGCCTTCACCGCAACCATCGCCTGAAAAGCTTTATGAATCAAAGGAAATATCAGCAGCGGTGCGGGGCGCGCTGCAGAAAATACCTGAAAAGCTGCGGGCCACGATTGTTCTGCGTGAAATTGAGGGGCTTTCTTATGAAGAGATAGCAGAGATTTTGGACATATCGTCAGGGACGGTGAAATCGAGGATATCGCGTGCCAGAGAAGAGTTGAGAAGCCTTTTGCGGCATAAGTTCTAAGGCGGAGATATAATGGAACAAAAACGAGAGTTAAATCGTTTAACAGGTAAGGAGAGAGAGAAATGAAATGTAAATATGCGAAAAAACTGATCTCCCCATATATTGACGGCGAGCTGACAGGCGCTGAGATTAATCAGTTTATTGAGCACATAGAGGTGTGTGCAGAATGCAGGCACGAACTGGAAGAGACGAAAGATTTGAGCCGGATGTTTGCTTCAGCTGAACGAGCATCCGCTCCTTATGGTTTTAACACAAGGGTCCTGGCGGAAGTTGCCGCCGACAAGAATTCATGGAACCGGCTCAGTAATATATTCAGGCCCTTCTTTGTCAGGGCTGCAGAGGCAGCTTTTGCCTGCATTATCGTTATAGTCGGCATTATTTCGGGCAGCATGCTGATAACAAAAACGGCAACTCCTGCGAATGCAGTGGAGATTAGAACTGCCTTTCATCTGGATGCATTTGAGGCTGCGCCGCCTGATTCTCTCGGCGGGGTTTATTTTGCCATAACGGGGGCGCCAGATGAAAAATAATATACTTAAGATCCTTCTTGTTTTCTCTCTGCTTCTTAACGCGTCAATGCTGTTGACGGCAGGGTACATTCACTACTACAAACAACCCATATCGGCATCCTTTCCCTTAGGCAGTGATCAACGACCTGGCGTGATAATTCAGGGCTGTCTACTTGACGAGCTCTCCTTAAAGCCTGAACAACAGAAAGCTATGAAACAAAAGGCAGTTACCTTTCATGCCGACATCCAGAAAATCAGGCAGCAGATAGGCCAGAAGAGGGCCATACTTGTTTCTCATTTGAGAGAGGATAAGCCGGATGGACAGGCTATCTCCTCGGATATTGCAGATATAAACCGGCTGCAGGAAGATGTCCAGAAGATGATAGTGCGCCATATGCTGGAGTTCAAGGGAATGCTTGACAAGGAGCAGCAGAAGAAGTTTCTCGATCTGATTGAAGGAGTCATGGCCGGCAGGCCTGGAGCTCAGTGCCGTAATTCTTTGCGGTGATGTGACGCCTTACAAAAAATGTGCTGATTAAGTGCGGAAAATATATAAGCCATGCGAAATCTCAAATTAGACAAATTGGCTCTCAAAAAAAGTTTAATGGCAATATGGCCGGCTATCGTTGTTCTTATGGCTACATTGATCATATCTGTCTTTATTGCGGAATTTACATATGTGTCGGGCATGAAGGCCTTGTGGGTGGTGCTTTTCCGCTTCATTCGGATGTTGCTCATTTCAACTCTGACACTGTTGCTGCTTCAGTTTGTTTGTAAACGAGTCCGGTCTCTTTTGAATCGGGGTTATGGGCAATTAGTAGTGATAGAGGAGATGAGAGACTATGCTCTTACTCCGGCAAAGATTGGGCTAATCAGGCCTTTTCAGGGGATTGCGCTGATAATGTTGATGGCCTCAAAGCTGATAAATGTCCTGCAATTATATACACACACAATTGATAATAAGATCATCCTGCCGCCGGGGCATTTTGATCCTTGGCGACTTGCGGTGGTTACTATAATAGTCGCTGTCACGGCGCTGCTGCTGTCGGTCCTCTGGGCTCTGGATGACCTCGGGATTCGTTACTTTAACAAGAAGACCAAAGAAATCAAAATGGCGGGAAAGTATCTTGGGCTGCTGCTGCCTGTTTTATTCGGGGGTTACGGTATTGTCAATCTCTTTGAGAGCTATGCGTACTTTGAGGCCATGCAATACATCGGTCAAATGGTAATCATATTTTATCCGCATTTTGTCATATTCGCCGTATTGCACAATCTTTATATTCAGAAGCATGAATCAAAATTGCTGAAACAATTGGGCGCAGAACCTTACGCAATCACAATAAATGAGAAGGGAATGAATGTCACACAGATTTAGATTATCAATGAATTTGTAATAATGAGCCAAATCAATAGCATTGAATTTGAAAAGGAGATTGTCATGGAATTAATAGTAGCTGATGCCGTAGGCAAAGATTATGAAGCCGGGGACATCACGGTCAAGGCCTTAAAGGACATCAATTTTTCGTTATCATCAGGCGCATTTACAGCATTTGTGGGACCCTCAGGAAGCGGAAAGACCACGCTGCTGAACCTGATAGGCTGTCTCGACAAGCCGTCAGGCGGCAAATTGACTGTTGCAGGCGTGGATGTCTCGTCGCTTGACCGCAAACAGAGCGCCGTATTCAGGGGTAATAATATCGGCTTTATCTTTCAGGACTTCAACCTCATCCCTGTGCTCACGGTATACGAGAACATCGAGTATCCGCTTCTCATGGTGCAGAATGTCCCGCCTGCTGAGAGAGAAAAGAAGGTCATCGCCCTTTTGGAGGCTGTGGGAATGATTGAACAAAAGGGGAAATATCCCGACCAGATCTCAGGGGGGCAAAAACAGAGAGTGGCTATTGCGCGGGCGCTTGTCACGAATCCCAAGCTTGTCCTTGCGGATGAACCGACCGCCAATCTTGATCATAAGACTGCAAAAATGGTGATAGAACTGATGAGAAAAATGAAGGACGAATTAAAGACGACCTTTATTTTCTCGACCCACGACCAGAAGGTTGTGGGTGAAGCTGAAACGATATTTACTTTATCGGATGGAGAATTAGAAGGCAAGAGCATTCATGGAGGTGGAGACAATGCGTAATCTTTTCAAAATCGCTATAAGGAACCTGCTGCGATATAAAAGAAGGACGATGTTGACTGCTTCACTGATTGCTATCGGTGTAATATTCGTCCTTACATTTACGTCGGTGACAAGCTCCTTCAGGAATATGATGATAGGCGAGATAACCGATTCAATGCTTGGCCATGTCCAGGTGCACGCAAAAGGATATGTGGCATCCATAGACAATCTTCCGTTGAATCTGAATTTAAAGGCGGATTCGATCAAATTCGTCGAAGATATCCTTGACAAAAATCCGGACATAGCGGCCTATTCCCCGAGGATAAAGTTCGGAGGAATGTTCAGTAATTTTGTGGAAACTACAAACATCCGGCTGAACGGTATAGACCCGGAAAAAGAATTTGCGACCACGCCGCGTCTTACCTCAAGAGTCAGCGACGGGAAAAAGACTCTCGAAATAGGTGAAATATTCATCCCCGTGCTCCTGTCAAAGGGCATGGGTGTAAAGGTGGGCGACACGGTTGTTGTTGTCACAACCAATCAGGACGGTTCTGTGAATGGGAAGCAGTTCAAGGTCGCCGGTATACTCGAAAGCGCGACGGGACCGGGTGGAAGGGACGGATATGTGCATATCGCGGATGCCAGAGAACTCTTGAGAATGACTGACATGCAAATCAGTGAGTATGCCATACGGTTGAAGGATTTCAGCAAGCTTTATGGTTTTAACGAAAAGCTGGCGCTGGAATTATCAGGCCAACTCAATAAAATGGGCAAGCCCATATATGAAGCTCATACCTGGGAAAATCTGACCCCATTTTATCATATTTCAAGGATGATAGGAGCAATGACCTTCTTTATCAAGCTGATGCTCATTGCGATAGTCCTGATCAGCATAATGAATGTGATGATTATGGCTGTTTATGAGCGGATAAGGGAAATAGGAACCATAGCGGCTATAGGCACTTTACCCCGGAAGATCCTCGCCATGTTTTTGATCGAAGGGTTATGCCTCGGAATAATCGGAGCTATCGTCGGGACTGTCTCAGGAGCTGTCCTGATCTATATTCTAAATGCGTCCAAAATCACCTTCAGTTTTGCGCAACATACCGGTTATGTGCTTACTGCCACAATCAATCCGTCGGACATTCTGGTCATATCTGCAACGGTAATAATAGTTTCTGTTATTGCCAGTCTGCAGCCGGCATACAAGGCATCTAAAATGGAGCCTATAAAGGCTCTGAGACATGTGTAAAGGAGACGGCAAGACAATGTTTAAAATAATCGCCATATTCGCTATGATTTTCGCGTTCGCTTTACCCGTTTACGCAATTGATGGAACACAGCTTTTAAAGCAGGTGGACCGCAACCTTAATCCCGAATCTTATGAGTCTTATCGTAAGCTCATTAACATCGAGCCGGACGGCCGGAAAAAGGAATACACGCTCTTTAGCATAAAGAAAGGGGTCGACAAGATGGTTGTGCTATTCCTTGCCCCTGCCAGCGAAAAGGGCAGGAGCACACTGCGACTCGGCGACAATATGTGGTTTTACATACCCAATGTGGGCAAGCCGATCAGGATCACAAGTCTCCAATCAGTTGTAGGCGGCGTATTTAACAACGCGGACATCCTGCAGCTCGACTATACGGCAGAATACAATGTCGAGAAAGTCGAAGAAAAAGGAAAAGAATACCTGCTTCATCTCAAAGCTAAGACAAAGGCTGTGGCTTACGACCGGATCAGGCTTTGGGCCGACAAGCAGAAAAAACTTCCTACAAAGATTGAGTGCCTGACTGAAGCTGATATGCTGATCAAGACCCTTTACTTCAAACAGGTAAAGAATTTCGGAGCGGGGATTGTGCGACCCGCAGTCATTGAGACTGACAGCCCGCTATACAAGGGATACAAGTCTCTTATGATAATGGCCCGGATCAAACAGAAAAATTTCAAGGATGAAGTCTTTACGCTGTCCTTTATGCCGAATGTGGAGTCGGTCAGATAGTGTGAATATCGCTTATTTACCGGGACTACACTGTTTCACGCAAAGGGCGGGGCGGCAAATAAGACCAACTTTATATTGCGTACTATTTGCCGTTTTTTTCCTTATATTGTCATGTTGTTTTGCAACCCGGCAATTGTTTGCCGAAGAGTATTCTTTAGACATATCCGGGATTGAAAAAAAGCCTTACCATATTGGCGGCTATGTTGAGCTGCGGCCGCAGTTCTTCGGTCTTAATAAAGACTCGGCGCTGTATAAACTGAAATATTATGACCGCAATAAACGAAACAGCAACTATGATTTGGGCAGTACTCTTCAGCTGGAAGGCAGCCTCGAATACGGCATCGCAAGGGCCTATATGCGGGTAAATGCGGCTTATCAAAATTCATATCTTTCATCAGACCGGCAGACGACCATGCAGGAAGGATATCTGTCTCTGAAGCCGTCATCGTCATTCAAAATCGATGCCGGAAAGAAGACATTGAACTGGGGAAAGGGATATGCCTGGAATCCGGTCGCCTTTCTGGACAGGCAAAAAGACCCTGATGATCCGGAACTCAGCCGGGAAGGCTATGTCATGCTGACAGCGGACTATATAAAGAGTTTTCAGGGACCCTTAAAGACCTTCTCTTTTACATCGGTTTTGTTCCCGGAATATGAACATGTGAACAGCACATATGCGACAACCAACCGGATGAATTATGCAGGCAAGATGTATTTTCTTTTGTACGATACCGACATTGATTTCATCGTATTCGCAGGCGGCAGCAAGACAACGCGCCTCGGTTTCGACTTTTCCCGAAATATAACCACCAATCTTGAAGTTCATGGCGAATTTGCCTGGATAAAAAACTTTACAAAAAATTATATTGACGGCATGGGACAATTGGGCCATAAATCTTACGATGCAACGAGCTTTCTCCTTGGTCTCAGATACCTTACAGAAAAGGAGGCTACTTTTATCCTCGAATATTACAGGAATGACACGGGGTTTACTGCAGCTGAAATGAGAAATTATTACTCCTTCATAAACAAAGGGTATGATCGCTTCATGTCATCCGGCGATGACCGTATGTTGAAGAAGGCTGCAGGTATGACAGAGGGCAATTTTGGCAGGCCCAATCCAATGGGCGATTATCTGTATCTTCGCGCCAGCCAGAAGGAGCCGTTTGATATGCTCTATTTCACACCAGCCATAACCTTTATAGCCAATATAAATGATAAAAGCCTGTCCATCTCTCCGGAACTGGTATATACGGCCATAACCAATCTTGAACTGCGGCTCAAGGCGGCTGTGCTTGTGGGCGGCAAAGACAGCGAGTTCGGAGAAAAGCAGAATGCCTATCGCATGGAACTGAGGGCGCGATATTCTTTCTGAACAAGGGTAAATATAGCGCAATTACCATTGGAAGCAAAGCTTTTTTCACGGTGTCGGGTCCGAGAACAATTACCGTGTTTCACATGACTACGAAAACTTATTTTGGAATATCTTTGCTGTCAGCGCGGCAAAAGGCTGCTGGAACAGCATTGTAAGCGCAATAGGGATCGCTGTTTCGTAAGAGAAGTAACCGGTAGCTATGAC
>JGI20214J51088_10000944_pt1 | contig 19786 bp, 15 predicted proteins | sample WetSurMetagenome_FD_51088 | JGI IMG/M metagenome (IMG submission 51088) | reverse complement strand
CAGGTCAGCCTCGGTGACAGTATCCATTGCGGCCGAGACGATAGGAGTGTTTATCCGGATATTACGGGTAAAACGAGATGAGATATTAACCTCTCTGGGGAGCACTTCGGAATATGCCGGAAGAAGAAGCACATCATCAAAAGTGAGGCCTTCGAATTGCAACTTATCTTCAAAAAATGACATTGGTCTGGGTTTTTTATTTGGGCCGAAAATTACAAAAAATTGCCGACCTCCAACATATCTCTGCCTTAGTTTATTCAAATATAACGAATGAGTTATTATTTTTGTATAATACTATGCTGCCCCCGATGCTACCTGATATATACAGAGAAACGCTTGCACGCTGCTGGGGATTTACCTCTTTCAGGCCTTTGCAGGAGGAGATCATTGCTTCTGTGATAGCGGGTAAGGACACTGTGGCGCTTATGCCTACCGGTGGTGGCAAGTCTGTCACATACCAGGTACCTGCAGTGGCACGCGAGGGCCTCTGTCTTGTCATCACGCCACTTATTGCGCTGATGAAAGATCAGATAAACAGGCTGAAGGAGATTAACATAAAGGCGATGGCTATCCACAGCGGCATGACCCGCGAAGAGGTGGAGATTGCAATAGACAACTGTCTGTATGGCGATTACAAGCTGCTTTATGTCAGTCCTGAACGCCTCGATTCACCTCTCTTTAAAAGCCGCCTGTCTCGTTTTAACCTTAACCTTGTGGCAATAGATGAAGCTCATTGCATCTCTCAGTGGGGCTATGACTTCAGACCGTCTTACCTTCGCATTGCCGCTATGAGGGAGATGATAAGCCCTGATGTGCCATTTCTTGCACTAACTGCCACTGCCACACCAACAGTGGTAAAGGATATTGTCGCACGCCTTAAAATGAAGGATGCATCAGTGCTTCAGACTTCATTCAGAAGGCCAAACATCACTTATGTTGTCAGGGAAGCAGAAGATAAAAATGCTTACGTGGTAAAGACACTGAGCCATAACCAGGGGTGTGGCATAATATACGTCAGAAGCCGCAAACGTTCCAAGGAGATAGCAGAGATACTCATTGCCAGCGGCATATCGGCCGATTTTTATCATGCAGGCCTGCCACAGGAGATGCGTGACCGCAAACAGAAAGCATGGACACAGGGCGAAGTACGTATCATAGTCGCTACAAATGCTTTCGGTATGGGAATTGATAAGGCAGATGTGCGTTATGTCATACACTGGGACTCACCTGACTCTATTGAGGCTTATTACCAGGAGTCTGGCAGGGCCGGCCGCGATGGCAAGACCGCTTATGCAATTTTACTCTGGTCTCAGGATGAAAAGAAAAAGATGGGAGACTCGGTGAAGATAAAGTTTCCACCGCTTGAAAGAATAAAAGATATTTACGAGGCTGTGGGGAACTTTTACCAGGTGCCCGTAGGCTCAGGGAAAAACAACGTGTACGATTTTGACATGTGGAAATTTGTTACAGCCTTCCGCTTCTCCGTGACTGAAACGTACAACAGCCTTCTGTTTCTTCAGAAAGAGGGATACCTCGAGTTCACTGATGAGATTAATAACCCCACAAGAGTACGGTTCGTTACCGGAAGAGATGACCTCTACAAATTCCAGGTCGCAAATGAGGAGTATGATAAATTCATAAAGCTGCTGCTGAGAACATATAGCGGAATGTTTTCTGAATTTGTACCTATAAACGAAGAGGTAATTTCCAATCGCACCGGACTTTCAAAAGATGGTATATACCAGTATTTGCTTCGTCTTTCACAACAGGGAATAATCCACTTCATTCCGGGGAAAAAGAGCCCTCTGATGATCTTTACCGAAGAGCGCCTCGACAGAAGCCAGCTTAAGATATCACCTGATATTTACCTTAAAGTGAAGGAAAATTATATAGAGCGGGTTGAGAAGATGATTGAGTATGCTGAAAACACTAACAGATGCAGGGCTGATTTTCTGGCCTCTTACTTTGGTGAAGAGGGTGGCAGGTGCGGCATATGCGATCTTTGCCTTGAACGCAATGAGCTGGATATGAGCAAGTACGAGTTCGATATTATACTTAATAAAATAAAAGAACTGGTCTCTTCAGGCAACTTAAGGGTTGAAGAGCTCAATGACAGGCTTGAGACGCCTCAGGAAAACAACATAAAAGTAATACGGTGGCTCCTTGACCATGGAAAACTGACACGTGACGACGATAATAAACTCTCATGGTGTCATTCTTAGAATCTTACCTGCCTGACTGTTCAATACTTTTTGTTTATTCAGAAATTGTCTTTTAAGAGTTAAAAGGCTGCATCAGGGGTACCCGCCTGTTACCTTAAAAATATGTTAAATAATTGTTTTTGTGGTAAAAGCACTGATTTATAGGGTACCTTTGACCGATTTAAAATCAGAAATATTGAAATCATTAAAGATAGGAAACCTTGAGATCGCTTTGCCAATCATACAGGGTGGAATGGGAGTGGGAATTTCACTTTCGGGACTGGCAGCAGCTGTTGCCAATGAAGGTGGGGTAGGTGTTATTTCCAGTGCAGGCCTGGGGCTGTTGTACAAAGATTTTTCAACTGACTTTCTTGAAGCAAGCATATATGGCTTAAAAGAGGAGATACGCAAGGCCAGGGAGAAAACTGCTGGTATAATTGGCGTTAACGTGATGGTTGCCATGACAAACTTTGCCGATATGGTAAAGACAGCTATATCTGAAAAGATCGATATAGTTATTGCCGGTGCAGGACTTCCGCTCGATATGCCATCATTTCTTAAAAAGGAGAGTAAAACTAAGCTTGTTCCAATTGTCTCTTCAGCACGTGCAGCAAAAATCATATGCGAGAAATGGAAATCTAATTACGATTATCTCCCTGATGCAGTGATTGTTGAAGGTCCAAAAGCAGGCGGACACCTCGGCTTTAAGGAAGACCAGATAAACGATACTAATTATTCGCTTGAGAAACTGGTACCGGAAATAGTTGAAGAACTTAAACTGTTCGAGGATAAATATAACCAGCGCATACCACTTATAGCAGCAGGAGGTATTTATACCGGCCAGGATATATATGACATCATTAAGCTTGGTGCCTCAGGGGTTCAGATGGGAACAAGATTTGTTGCCACTGACGAATGTGATGCATCATTGGCTTTTAAGCAGACATATGTTGATGCTGAGGAAAAAGATATCGAAATAATAAAAAGTCCCGTTGGAATGCCCGGACGCGCCATACTGAGCAGCTTCATCGAAAAAGTCAGGCTGGGTAAGAAACAGCCTAAGAAGTGTCCGTTCAAATGCATAAAAACCTGTGATATTTCAAAGAGCCCGTATTGCATTATCATAGCACTGATGAATGCCTTTAAAGGAAACTTTGAAAACGGTTATGCCTTTGCCGGGGCAAACGCTTTCAGAACCACAAAAATTTCGTCTGTAAAAGAAATTTTCCAGTCACTTCTGAAAGAATACAGGTCAAGTAAATAAGTGTTTTTTAATAAGTAAGGGGCATCTCATTACGGTTTCATAAACATGATTCCGTTTTTTCCATTTGCCAGACTTTTCTCATTGTTTCAACTGCGCGACAATGCCTATCTTTGCACTATGTCTTTTAAATCACTCTTCAGAACTACAAGGACTTACACAATTATTGTGTTTGGCATTTTGATTTTTTCTCTCGGGTTCACTGCCTTCCTTCTGCCGCACAGGATTACAGGTAGCGGCGTTTCCGGCATAGGGGCCCTTGTTTATTATGCAACTGGCATTCCGGTAGGTTTTACCTATTTCGTGATAAATATCTTTCTTTTGCTTGTTGCCATAAAGGTTCTCGGCTCTAAATTCGGAATAAAAACTGTTTTCGGGGTAGCTGCCACTGCATTACTGTTATCATTGCTTCAGTCGCTGATAAAGCTTCCAGTAGTGCACGACAAGTTTCTTTCGGCAATAATCGGAGGAGGCCTGTGTGGGTCAGGCCTTGGCATAGTCTTTACTCAGGGAGGCAGTACCGGCGGAACAGATATAGTCGCTTTAATAATTAACAAATACAGGAACATAAGCCCGGGGAGGGTTATTCTTTTATGCGACGTGTTCATAATAGGATCATCTTACTTCGTTCTTGGGAATCTTGAACCGGTTCAGCGTTTTGAGACTATTGTCTATGGATATGTGGTAATGGCTATACAGGCATATGCCATAGATGCGGTTTTGTCAGGAAACCGGCAGTCAGTGCAGGTGTTTATCTTTTCGAAAAACTACGAGAAGATAGCCGGAGAAATTTCTGGCAGGCTGAACCGTGGGGTCACCCTTGTTGATGCCACCGGATGGTACTCCGGAGAGGCTCAGAAGGTTATTATTACTGTTGTTAAGAAGTATGAGACAAGTGACGTAATGCGGATAATTAAAGAGGCTGACAAGGATGCCTTTATAACTGTTGCAAATGTTATGGGCGTCTATGGCAAGGGATTTGACAGAATTAAGCCTCCGGCAAGAATACCAAAGCTCTGAAGAGAGCGGTATGAATGCAGGAGATTGTTTGAAAAATAGCTTATTTTTGTCCATCATTTATCTAAGATGGAAAAAGAAGAAAAAACAATCTATTCGCGCCAGGTAATGGAATTTGTTGCCACGGCTAACGAATACTGCAAATATATCGAGGGCGCATCACAGGTTAAAGGCATTGAGATTTTAAAGTTTATGCAACGCTTGTTGCCTTACCTCTACATAAGGGCATCACTGATGCCGGCCATTGACCCTGTATTTGAGGAGGGAAATGAGAAATGCGTAACGGAAACCGATTACAAGAGAATTTATTATACCCTCCTTCTTAAGATGGGCAACGCTGATAAATTTCCTGTGATTGTTGATATTGGCGACCCTGCCGATGGGTTATATACAGGCAGCATTTCAGAGAGTCTCACTGATATTTACCAGGATATTAAGGATTTTCTTATCAACTACCGCACGGGAACCGAGGAGGTAATGAATGATGCCATATGGGAAGTATCTCTTAACTTCGAGGAGTCATGGGGAGCAAAACTTGTCAATTCACTTTCTGCTATACACAGGTTTCTGTATTCGGGTAAAGAGCTTGAGGAAGGAGAGATAGAACCCGAAGATGATCAGCCCGAAGGAAAAGATATCCTTCTGTAACCTAAATAAAAGAGACTTTCATTACAATGATAAGACAATTTTCCGAGGATCTGAGTGAAGAGGAAATTCACAAACTACCGGTTTCACAGTTTGAAGGCAGGGTGTATCTTATAGACACCATGGAAAAATACTACGCGGCATTGCCTGGTCTGAGGAAAAGCACAATACTTGGATTTGATACCGAGACAAAACCATCGTTCAGGAAAGGGACCAAACATGTTGTCTCTCTTCTGCAGCTTGCCGATGACCATCAGGCGTGGCTCATCAGATTAAACCATACAGGTCTCCCGCAGGAACTGGCTGATATTCTCTCTGATAATGCAATCACAAAGGTTGGTGTGGCAATTCATGACGATATAAAGGCACTCCGGCATCTGCGTAAGTTTGAACCCGGAGGATTTATTGACCTCCAGTCAGTTGTTGGCGATCACGGTATAAAGCCACTGGGACTGAAAAAGATTTCTGCCATTGTTCTCGGGTTCTCCATATCTAAATCTCAGCAGGTCTCAAACTGGGAAGCTGCATCATTGACATGGCCGCAACAGATATACGCTGCAACAGATGCATGGGTCTGCAGAAGGATATATCTGCGTCTTAACGGCTATGATGGTTATTAAAAATAAAGATAAAAGGTGATTGGAATACAGATTTTTCTAAAACCGGGTAAAGAGCAGTCAGTAAAACGCTTTCATCCCTGGATATTCTCAGGTGCCATCTCGGATATAAAAGGGGCACCTAAGGAAGGTGATGTGGCGGAGGTGTTCGCTGCCGATGGTTCATATCTTGCAACCGGACACTGGTCGCCGGGTTCAATTGCTGTAAGGATATTCTCATTTATTGAGTGCGTACCAGACAGAAACTTCTTTAAACAGAAGATAACCAGAGCTTATGAATGCCGGCTTTCAACAGGCCTGGCAAACAACCCGTCGACAAATGTTTATCGCCTCATTCACGGAGAGGGCGATGGATTACCAGGGTTAATAATAGATATTTATGGCAGCGTAGCAGTGATGCAGGCGCATGCAGCAGGCTTCTGGCACCTCAGACAGATGCTCGCTGACATAGTTATTGAGGTAATGAAGGGTGTGGTTGTTGCTGTATATGACAAGAGTGAAGGTACTCTGCCATTTATGGCTAACCTGGGAGCTGAAAACGGATATCTTGCCGGAACACCCATGGGCGGTGAGACTGTTGTGGTTGAAAATGGATTTAAGTTCAAGGTAAACTGGCTGACCGGACAGAAGACCGGATTCTTTGTTGACCAGCGTGACAACAGGCGATTGCTGGCCGATTATAGCCAGGGCCGCACAGTACTAAATATGTTCGGTTATACCGGCGGATTCTCTGTCTATGCAATGAAAAACGCAGCGACAGTGCATACTGTTGACAGCTCTCCCGTTGCCACAACACTGGCCGATGAAAATGTGCGCCTTAACTTTGCCGATGATACCCGTCATAAAGCCATTACAGCTGATGCGTTTGACTACCTCCAGGAGATGGGAGAGGAGTATGATCTTATTGTGCTTGACCCGCCGGCCTTTGCCAAGCACCAGAAAGCGTTGGCAAATGCTCTCCAGGGCTATAGACGGATAAATGCTGCGGCTCTGAAAAAGATCAAACCGGGAGGTATTCTCTTTACTTTCTCCTGCTCACAGGTGGTAAGCCGTGATGACTTCCGCAGGACGATATTTGTTGCAGCTGCAAACTCCGGCAGAGTGGTTCGTATACTTCACCAGATGAGCCAGCCACCTGATCATCCGGTAAATATTTATCACCCTGAGAGCGAATACCTGAAAGGACTTGTCTTACACGTTGAATAATTTATCTGATGGAAGCTACACAATACATAAAATTTATAGCAAAGAAACTACAGCTTAACGACTGGCAGGTAGAAAACACCATACGCCTGCTTGACGACGGTGCCACAATACCTTTTATCAGCCGTTACCGTAAAGAGGTGACAGGCAGTCTTAACGAAGTGCAGCTGGCTGACATAAGGGATGAATATGAACGACTCAGGGAGCTGGACAAGAGGAGAGAAGCTATCATTAAATCAATTGAAGAGCAGGAGAAAATGACTCCTGAACTCCTCGATAAGCTTAACAGGGCTCTTACAATGTCTGAGCTTGAGGATCTGTATCTGCCTTACAAGCCTAAACGCCGCACCCGCGCTACCATTGCAAAGGAAAAAGGCCTCGAGCCGCTTGCATTGTGGCTGCTGAGACAGACACCCGGATCGACAGAAGATGAGGCGGAAAAATATATAAACGATAACGTGGCCTCCACTGTGGAAGCACTTGCCGGTGCACGCGATATTATTGCAGAGATGGTCAGCGAGAGTGAACCTGTGAGAAGCGGCCTTCGCAGACTGTACGACAGGGATGCTGTTGTGACATCAAAAGTGGCAAAAGGCAAAGAGGAAGAGGGAATCAAATACAGTGATTACTTCGACTGGTCAGAGCCCTTACGCAAGTGCCCGTCACATCGCCTGCTGGCAATGCGCCGTGGCGAAGAAGAGGGCTTTCTTAAGATTACTGTCACCACAGGTGATGAAGAAGCCATAGAGATAGCAGAGAAGGTGTTTGTGAAAGGTAATAATGAGTCTTCAAAACAGATTCGCGAGGCAATAAGCGATAGTTGGGAGCGTCTTCTGGCTCCTTCAATGGAGACCGAATTCAGAAAGATATCAAAAGAGAAAGCTGATGAGGAGGCCATAAGGGTCTTTGCCGATAATCTGCGACAGCTGCTGCTGGCTTCACCCTTGGGTGAAAAGAGTGTGCTGGCACTCGACCCCGGTTTCCGCACAGGATGCAAGGTGGTGTGTCTCGATAAGCAGGGATCCATGCTGCATCACGATGTTATTTACCCTCACCCGCCGCAGAATGAGACTGCAAAGAGCGTGAGTAAACTGCTTGAGCTTACAGACAAATATCATATTGAAGCTATCGCGATAGGAAACGGAACAGCAAGCCGCGAGACGGAGGACTTTGTCAAGAGATACATTCCATCAGTGAGCGGTATAAAAGTATTTGTCGTCAGCGAGGCAGGAGCATCGGTCTATTCAGCTTCAAAGACAGCCAGGGATGAGTTTCCGGACTATGATGTCACCGTACGCGGTGCGGTCTCTATCGGACGCCGGCTGATGGACCCTCTGGCCGAGCTTGTGAAAATAGACCCTAAATCAATAGGCGTGGGACAATACCAGCACGACGTGGACCAGTCACATCTGCATAACTCGCTTGACGAGGTGGTAATATCATGCGTCAACGCCGTAGGAGTGGAGGTTAACACTGCATCACCTCACCTGCTTACTTATGTATCAGGCCTTGGCCCCCAGCTGGCACAAAACATTATTGAATACAGGTCACAAAACGGGCCTTTCAAATCAAGAAAAGAGCTGATGAAGGTTAAAAGGATGGGTGATAAGGCTTTTGAACAGAGCGCCGGCTTCCTTCGGATACGCAATGCAGCTAACCCTCTTGACGCATCTGCTGTTCACCCTGAGAGCTATTATATTGTTGAAAAAATGGCAACTGACCTTGGGTGCACGGTAAAGGATCTCGTAACTGACAGCGAAAAACGCAAATCAATAAAGCCTGAGAAATATGTCACTGACAGAATAGGCCTCCCAACCCTTAAGGATATCATGCAGGAGCTTGCCAAACCAGGCCGCGATCCGCGCTCAGAGATAAAGGAGTTCAACTTTGCCGATATACACACCATGGACGATGTGAAGGAAGGAATGGTGGTACCTGGTATCGTGACCAATATAACCAAGTTCGGCGCTTTTGTTGACATAGGAGTAAAACAGGATGGCCTTGTACACGTCTCGCATATGGCCGACAGATATGTTGAGGATCCGTCAAAAGTGGTTAAACTGCATCAGCAGGTTATGGTCAAAGTCATTGGCGTTGACCTGCAACGCAAAAGAATCCAGCTATCAATGAAGGGAATAAAATAAATAATTATTGTAGAACCATTGCATGCAGCGGTTCTACAAATCGATATAACCGATTATTTTTTCAGAAATCCCTCCGGCCCGCAATAAAAATCAATAACACAGTTTGACTCATATTCTTTATGCGGTCTTATGCTCACACCTGCCATATTCTGATCAGGATTTAGAATATTCTTTCTGTGACCAAGAGATGGTATGCCATTATCGAGAAGCAGATTGCACACAATATCCAGAGCATTACTGTAGCCATAACTGCAGTTCTCAGATAAATAGTATTCAGTGCCCATGAATTTCTTCATCCTGTCAAAAAAGCCTGTGCCATCAGACGAGCTGTGACCGGTGATACCATTTGTTCCCATGTCATTGGCATGATATTCAGCTGCTTTAAATATCCTTACATCGGGATATATTAGCCTGAATCCCTTTATATTACTGAGATCATTTTTTAATGACAACAGGTAACTGTTGTCACTGTCTATCTTCTCTGAATATAAATCATTGTTATGTTTTATATATACTTCAAGAAAAGAATCAAAAAACTTCTTACCGTCAGTGCGGGCAAGGTTTAAATAGCGAAAAACCTCTTTCTCCTCAGTGTTCAGATAACTTGCATCAGCAGCCGTATTTGCTTTGTTCCACTCCTCATGACTGAACAGACCTGTATCCTGACAGTAAATACTGAATGTTGTTGAAAAAACAAAAAACAGGCAGCTTAATTTCTTTAGATCCATAGAGACTGATTTAAGGTGATAAATATACCTCCTTTTTACATCCCTGATTATTTCGTTTCGGTTTAATAATTGAAAGAGCCAAAACACTTTTAACCTCTTTCATTAGTGTCTCTCTTTGCTCTGAGTTTACATTTACCAGGTAAAAGGTTTCTTTGTTGAGGGCTTTTTTACGCCATTCATACTGACTGATTGTCCGGCAAACACCGCCATCGAACCACCATGCCGAATAGATAACGTCGTTTTTCTTTTTCAACACCCCAGTATAGATTTCAGTTCCGTCTATATTCTCTTTGTTTATCATACTAAAACTATATCCACTTCCTGTCCAGCAGATCATAGGATTGTGCTCCGCCCCGTAAAAATGAGGTAAAGGTTTTATGTAAATAAGGGCACCTTCTTTTTCAAGCTTAATAATGCCATCATTTACAATCTCTTTTGAATATCCTTTGGCGTTAACTTCAGGCAAAACGGACCTACCTGAAGCTTCTCCGGAAAATTTTGTAAAACCAACAATGATCAGACTAAAGAGAAGCATTGAGTTTAATATTGTTAATATGCCGGGAGTGACCTTAATGACGAAACGTTTTTTATTCTTCACTCTTACCTTTCGTGCAATCAATTTAATAAGAAAGCACCCGGGTATAATTACATATACAATGAAGCAGAGAATTCCAATAATGTCGTGGTAAGGATTCTCAGGCGGAAGGTTCAATATTGTAAGCAGGATAATGCGTAAAAGGTTTGCAAGAATGTTAAGGCAAATTATCCCCGCCAGCGATATTATGATAGCAAAAAAGCTGAAATCTCTTTTTTGTTTTTTAAAGAAGGCAATCATAAGGAGTCCGGCAAGAACAGATATTGCAATCATCTTAAGACCAACACATGCCGGGTCAACAGAAAAGGCATTGCCGTTAAGTGTTATAACGTTCCCTGTCACTTCGGCATTCATCCCTGCAAGCTGCAATAATGAACCGGCCCACTCAGAGAGTTGCAGCCGCACACGAAAACCAAGCATATTGTTGAAATATCTGAATGTTGGTGAAATCAGAGCCAGAAGAAACATAGGCAGATATCCAATGTTGCCCGCGTAGGATTCAATAGCAAACAATAATGCAAATCCGGCAGCCAGAAAGTAAAATGTCTTCAAGCCTCCAGATACTGAAAATGCCACAAAGATCAGTGCCAGAATCAGGTATTTGATACTGAAGCCTTTATGTTTATCAGGACTGATAATGTAAAGTGAGAGAATCAAAGCCGATATGATTGTATAATCAAGTATGATGTAACCCTGAATAAAAGTCATTATTACAGCCACATAGCTTAATATTAACAGAGATTTGATGAGTAGCCATTTGTTCCTGAGCAGAGAGGAGCGACTAAGAACGCTGAGGGAAGAGAAAAATCTGCTCCCGGCTGATTTTAAAATATCGGCAGTCATATTGAAAATATTTAAGCCTTCAGGGCCATTACCGACCCTGAAGGCTTGAGGTTGCTAATTAAGATGATGTATTGCAGATTCTTTTTTCCGTTTATGCCAGAGATAAGTGACCACTCCGGCCAGAATAGCTATCAGAAGCCACTCATGGGGTTCAGGGACAGAACCGGACGACTTCATTGAAGCATTTTTCAGACTGTTGCCATCATCTTTTATCCCGAAGCGATTGTAATCCTGTTTTGTCTCAAGCACCACGAGGCTTGTTACAGGGGAAACAACATATGCTTTATATGCCTCGTCGACAATTGCCTGGTTAAAAGCCTCAGTTCCGAAGTATCTGGTCCCGATCAGATACATTACATTGTTATAAGCAAAGAGCCTCATAAGGTGATCAGGTGCATTTGATGCAGTCTCGCTATCTGTCCCGGTGATTTCTATCCCCGAATCATTGATAACAACTGTATTCGGATTTTCCTGGCAGACAACGAACTTCTTGTCTTCAATTAGTTCAAACAAGTAACTCATATTACCAGAATCATAATTGAACACGCGCAACTCTTTCAATGTCTTGAGGTATGGTGATAGCTCGCTGTTAAGGTTATATACTCTTACCTTACCATGAGAAGCAACATATTTCCTGAGCCTGGAAGCAAAATCGCAGTCACCCAGATCTGACAGATTCGGAGAGGCGGAAGTACCCTTGGTTATAAGCAGGGAGTTTTCCGGATCATCAATCTCATAAAGCGGGAAAACAGAAAAATTGCTTCTTGTCAATAACCTGTAAAGTTTTGACTCATTATCGGGTGTCACTTTTATCTTTTTATTAAGAAATACATACACGTCTTTTCCGCTTGCAACTCTTATCACGTTGTTCCACTCATTAAGTGTCCATTGCCTGTTTACATCAATGTAAATTTTCTGAGGATCATATTTTTCATAGATTTTATGGTACTCTTCAGCAGAATAAGTCTTTCCGTCAAAAGAGAATGAGTTTGGTGCTATTGGTATCATCGGGATTTTCATTTCCCAGCCTGATCTGTATCTTCCGTCGTATGTCCATGTATCGTTCTCTCCTTCATTAAATCCATCAGGCAATTCGGCTGTGGAGATATTATCCATGGTCTGGATTTTTATTGTCTCTTTTGCTGAGGCTGAAGAAGGACCGTCAAACCATATATTGTCATAAATGAGTTTATTATTCTCAGCCCGCAAAGGAGCAGTAAAACCTATCTTGAACCGCCGGTCCTCTTCAGGGGTACAGGGAAAAACACGAACAGAAACTGTATTGCCTTCCTGCCAGCGGACAAGTGACGGATCATGCTGTTCCACTCCGACAATTGTTTTGTACGCTGTGTCAGCCTTGTTCTTCTCTGTAAGGACAGCTTTTTCCTCTTTCCCTTTTATCCAGAGCGACAATGACGTAACTATTGCTCCTTCTGGAAGATGAAAAGTATAAATTGCTTCCTCTGAGTTATTCCATCGTTTAACATACTCATTATTACGTACAGTTATGAACTTCTCTGTATAACTTATTCTAATTGAGGGGTACAACCGCACATTACTCAGAATGTTTCTGGTTTGCAGATTTTCACCTGACCACAGACGTTCCTGGGCATGATGACGTGAATCATACATTGCCTCCAGTATCTTTACTTTTTGCATATCAGTCAGATCAGGTTTACCGAGGATAAATGTTGAAATCATTACAAGCGGGTCATGCTTTTTTACTTCGTCGAAACTTCTGCCGGGAACATCAAAAAAGAGCCAGCCACTCCTTTCAGCTGGCGTTGAATAGACAATACCTGTCTTCAGTATTTTTTCAGTGAAGCTGTTCTCAGGTAATTCCTGTGCAATTACGCACCATTCGGGCAGATCGTTTCTGTCATCCATGAGCGACGTGCTTGTCGCTTTAGTTATGATCTTATCTATCCTGTTCCATTGGCAGACGTACCCTGCAACAAGAATTAGCGAGAGTGCTATGCCTGCGCAGAATGCAATGATATTTTGCCTGCGGCGGTTGTCTTGCCTGAAAAGAAAAAGCAACAGGGAGAAAACAATAATAAGTGGGACGAAAGCATGAAGTGATACACCAAAAAACAGACTGACGGTAAGACTAAAAGCGTAAATCGGAGTTATGCTAATGGCAAAGTATAAAAACAGGGAGAAGACTACTCCAAGCGTAACCCAGTAAATGAGCTGAATCCAACTGGCAAAGTTGTTCTTAAAGAATGAAAAAATAAGCAGAACGGACTGAATGACAAAAAAGACTTGAAGCCATGGCGTCGACTCCTGAAAAACAGGTACAAGCCTGTTAAGCGAAAAAGCGCTGATCAGACATAAGATCAGATGGATAAAGCCATATTCAACCTTATCCCGCAGGGTTTCAATATTAAACCTATGCAGGACAAGATTATGGGCAATAATGAAGTAAATGATGCCAATAAGAAAATTAAGAATGAATATTCCTAAACAGGAACCCTCATCATTACCAAAATTGAAGAGCAGCGGTATTAAGAAAATACCTGTTGAGAGGACAATAAGGCCTATGCCAATTAGAAAGGCCGGTTCACGAAGTGCGGATGTAGTTTCTTTTTTCATGATATTGAATTTAAAAGTACTTTGAAATACAAAGTTTACTATCAAAAAAAATTATTTGGATTTTTTAATCAGTTTTTCAAGAGCGTCAATATGACTTGTGAATGCTGTTCTTCCTTTTTTTGTTATCTGGTAGGAGGTGTTTGGCTTTTTGCCGATGAATTGTTTGATAACCTCGATATATTCAAGCTTTTCAAGGGCATTAATATGGCTGGCCAGGTTGCCATCCGTGAGGTCAAGCATCTCTTTAAGTACAGAAAACTCGACCTTGTCGCTGACTGCCAGAACTGACATTATGCCAAGCCGTATCCTGCTGTCAAAGGCTTTATTAAGTTGTGATATATCGAGGCTCATCGTTCGTACTTATAATACATTAAGATGCCATAAATGATATGTACTATCCCAAAACCAATAGCCCAGAAAATAAGTCCGTAACCAATCCACACTGCAGAGATGAGTCCTATAATCAATTCGGTTATTCCCAGATACCTTATGTCATTAAGGGTATATTTGCTTGCATTGATGAGAGCAAGTCCATAGAATATGAGTGTTGAAGGAGCTACCAGCCCAAACTGCCGGTGATAAATCAGGATAAGGCAAAATATACCGCCACCGGCAAGAGGGGTCAGCATGTTTGTTATCAGACGCTTTGCCGTGTTATCCCATATTTTTAAGCCATTTTTCCTGGCCTTCCTAACTGACAGTGAGATTGCTACAGCAATTGAAGCAAAAAGCACAATGAAAGCGTCGTTGAATAGAAATACATAAAACGGAATGTTTATGTTTCCGTCAGCTGTCAGTGCATTTTCATAATAAAGCCTGCTGGCTCCTGATCTGAGATAAAAATATGCTGCTGCTGCTCCGGCAAGAGCAAAAAAACCTGCAAACACTCCGGAAAGTCCATTGAGTGAAATAAATCGTGTCGATCTCTCCATCATGGAACGGATCTCAGTCAGCGTTTCTAAAGGTTCAATTTGTTTTTCCATTGAAAGTACTTTGAAATACAAAGGTAATATATGAATTGAAATAACCAAATTTTATTTAGTTTATCCTGAAGAGCAATGAGTGATTACCTTTTTTTCATTTCTATTTTGTCACGGCTGACCTTATGTATTGTTAATAAAATGCATTGGACGGGGTCATCAGCCAGGGTAAATTTTGTAAATTTACATAACTGCTGTATTCTTAAATTATGTCAAACAATTACTGTCAGAAATGAAAAAGAAAAGAACAGGTTTCTTGATTATCGTAATGATGTGCATTGCACTTTATGGCACTGCCTACTCTCAGTCAGTGTCTGTTGCCAAAAAGGTCACTATTACATACACATGGTCACGCATTCAATCAAGGGGAAGCAATCAGCTGGCCATATGGATTGAAGATTCAAAAGGTAACCATATCAGGACACTTTTTGCAACGCACTTTACGGCCACCGGAGGATACAAATACCGTCCGGTTTCATTAAGTGAATGGGCTTCTAAATTTGACCTCAAAAATGCTACGGGTGAGCAGGTTGATGCCATAAGCGGAAGCACTCCGCAGGCGGGCAAACAGACTGTAGTCTGGGATGGGAAGGATCAGGCAGGCAGGCTTGTTACAGCGGGGAAATATATAGTAAGAATGGAGGCAAACATACATAATGAAGACAGGATGTTTTTCAGGGCCGAAGTAAACATTGGTGGCGCAAACCAGCAGACAAAGGGTGAAATAACATTTTCAAAACCCGAGTTGGCTAATGGAGATGTACTTTTCAAAGATGTTTTGATAGAGTACAAATAGCAATTATTCAATGCTAAAATAGCGCTTACCCATACTTTTTTTCATTCCGCTTTCCGATTTTCGTTTTTGTGATTTAGTATACTGAAACTATGAAAATGAAAATTCAATATTGTTCAGACTTGCATCTTGAGTTTGAGGATAACACATTTTATCTCAGGAATAATCACTTGATTCCTTCAGCTGAATATCTTGTACTGGCAGGGGATATAAGTTATCTGGGGCGAATACTGAAAAATGATAAATGGTTTTTTGACTGNTGCAGCGATAATTTCAAAGAGACCTACTACGTTCCGGGTAATCATGAATTTTATGACCATTCTGACATTTCCATACTGAAACATCCGTTTAAGGAAGCTCTCCATTCAAATGTCTTTTTTGTCAGTAACACCTGTGTTCAGATTGAAGGATACGAATTATTATTCACCCCGCTGTTCACAAAGATTTCTGACGTAAATAATATGATTATCCGCCTTTGTATGAATGATTTTCACAGGATATTTTTTCATAAAGAAAAAATGAAAATTGAAGACTATAACCTGGTAAACAGCATTTGTGTTTCTTTCCTGGAGTCAGAGCTTGAAAAGGCAAAGAACCCTGTAATGATTTTTACCCATCATGTGCCCACGCATCTATGCAGCACAAGGGAACATAATGAATCGCCTCTTAGTGAGGCGTTTTCAAATGATCTTGATGATATGATATTAAAATATACGGATAAAATCAGATATTGGGTATTTGGTCACAGCCANAGGAGTNTATCCATGGAAATGGGAAAAACAACAATTGTAAGTAACCAGCTTGGGTACATCACTGAGCATCAGGATACCGGCTTTTACCCCGGTACTTTTCTTGAATTGTAGCTTTACAACCTCCGTAATGTAAATTATTGCAAACTGTTAGGATAAGCTTTAATTAACTTTATTTTTGTGCTGAAAATTTCTTCTGATGGTTTACCCTGAAAAATTCGAGACAAAGATAGGTTTTGACCGCATAAGGGAGATGCTGGCAGCTGACTGCTTAAGCCCTTTGGGGCAACAAATGACGATGCAGATGAAGCCTTCAGGCGAAAGAGATGTCATTGTTCATCAACTGGCTCTTACAGCCGAGTTTCAGCAGATAATCATGTTTGGTGAGCAGTTTCCGTCAGATTATTTCTGTGATCCGATAGAGATGCTTGATAAATTACGGATTGAAGGTACTTTTCCGGAACTGGATGAAGTCATGGCTCTCCGAAGGTCACAGGAGACTATTCGCAGGATAATCAGTTTCTTTAAGAACAGGAAGGATGACCGTTATCCCCAACTGAGGGAAATGTGTTCGCAGGTTGTTTTTTATCCTTTTGTCAGTGAGGCAATAGACCGCATTATGGACAAAGAGGGTATTGTCAGGGACAATGCCTCTCCGAAGCTCAGAGAGATTCGGAGCGATCTCGCATCTAAAAGTGCCTCTGCTGTAAAAAGGCTGCACGCGGTTTTACGACAGGCGCAGGCTGACGGGATCGTTGACCGTGATATCTCAGTGGCTGTACGAAACGGCCGTGGTGTCATCCCTGTCAACGCATCCAGTAAAAGAAGCATAAAAGGATTTGTGCATGACGAGTCTGCCACGGGAAAGACGGTGTTTATTGAGCCGGCAGAGGTGGTTGAGCTTAATAACGAGATAACAGAGCTTGAGCATGAGGAACGCCGCGAGATAGTGCGCATACTTATTGCCCTGGCAGATAGCATACGCCCCTATATTGACGATCTGGCAGGCAACTATGACTTTATGGGTGTGATTGACTTTATAAGGGCCAAAGCACTTTTAGGAAGCCGGTTGGAGTCAATAATGCCGGCTATCGCTAATGAGCCACATGTAAGATGGGTAAATGCCCGCCATCCTTTGCTTATGATCTCTTTTGCAAAGACTAAAGGGCGGGAGGTGGTAACGCTTAATATTTACCTTGACAATCACGACAGAATACTTGTAATATCCGGACCAAATGCCGGAGGAAAATCTGTCTGTCTTAAGACGGTGGCGCTGATACAATACATGCTGCAGTGTGGTATGACGGTACCGGTTTCTGAAGGCACAGAAGCAGGTATATTCAGTGATTTCTTCATAGATATCGGTGACGAGCAGAGCCTTGAGAATGACCTCAGCACATACAGCTCGCATCTGATAAACATGAAGAACATGCTTAAGCTTGCAGGTTCAGGATCACTTGTGCTGATTGATGAGTTTGGAACCGGAACGGAACCGATGATAGGAGGTGCCATAGCTGAAGCAATTCTGGCTGAGCTTAATAAACGCGGTGTTTTCGGTGTAATAACCACCCATTATACCAACCTCAAACATTTTGCCACCTCACAGGAAGGCATTATCAATGGCGCAATGGCATTTGATAATCACCTGATGCAACCTCTCTTCAGACTTGATCAGGGTAAGCCGGGAAGCTCCTTTGCCTTTGAGATTGCAAAAAAGATAGGATTGCCGGGCGACATTCTGGCTGATGCAGCAGCGAGGGCAGGAGAGGGAAACGTCGATTTTGACCGTAACCTTAAAGATATTGCCCGCGATAAGCGCTACTGGGAAAAGAAACGCGAAACGGTCCGTCAACACGAGAAACGCCTTGAAGAGCTCATCGCAATGTATGAGTCGCAGATGGGAGAGATTAAGACCAAACAAAAAGAGATAATAGCCCAGGCAAAGAGTAAGGCCGAAGAGATGTTGCGTGACTCAAACCGGGTCATTGAAAACACAATAAGGAGTATTAAGGAGTCTCAGGCTGATAAGGAGAAGACACGCCAGGTAAGAGAAGAACTGGGCTCATTCCGTGATCTTGTGGAGTCAGAAGGTGAACAGGGCAATGTCCCGGTATCGGGAACACCTCAGCTGAAAAACAGTCAGGCAAGCATAGTAAAACGTATCAGGAAGAGTCCTGAAAAACAGGTTCAGAAGCCTTTAAAGGAAAACCTCAGAGTAGGAGATTTTGTAAAAATTTCAGGAACTGAGTCAGTTGGTGAAATAAAAGAGATCAGAGGCAAAAGGTATCAGGTTGAGTCAAACAGTGTGACACTGACTCTTTCTATCGACAGTCTTGAACCTGTAAGCATAAAAGAATACAAATCCCTTGCCACCAAACAAGCTCCGGCTGGTAAGCTTGACTGGGAGATGACAAAAAAACGGACACAGTTTCATCCTGAGATTGATGTTAGGGGCATGCGGACTGAAGAAGCTCTGCAGGTTGTACAGGATTTCATTGACACTGCAATAATGATTCAGTATCGTCATCTTCGTATCCTTCATGGAAAAGGCAACGGTATACTTCGGCAGATGATACGCCAGTATCTTGAATCGACAGGTGCTGTCAAAGATGCCCGTGATGAACGTGTAGAGAACGGAGGGGCAGGGATCACGGTAATTGAGATGGATTACTAGTAGAGTCGTTGCATGCAACGAATTCTGAAGCATAAATTTGGATAATTAAATATTTTATGATATGAAAAATTATTCCCTGGTAATTCTTTTAATGATTTCAGTGTTGATGGTCTCATGCAGGAAGCCTGTTCAGTCACATAGGTCTGATTGGGCCATTGCTGTACATGGTGGTGCCGGTGTGATAACAAGGGAGAAGCTCACTCCTGATAAAGAGGCTCTTTATCGTGCTGCGATGCAACAGGCACTTGATACCGGCAGTGCTGTACTTGCCCGTGGCGGTTCTTCACTTGATGCAGTGGAGAAGACAATACGGATTCTGGAAGATTGTCCGCTGTTCAACGCCGGCAAGGGTGCAGTGTTTACTCATGAAGGGAGAAATGAACTTGACGCATCCATTATGGATGGGAGCAACCTGGCAGCAGGTGCTGTCACATGTGTTACTGACATAAAAAACCCAATCTCTGCAGCCCGCAGGGTAATGACGGCCTCACCCCACGTTCTGTTATCAGGGCAGGGGGCCTCTGAGTTTGCACGGGAGCAGGGACTGGAGATTGTTGATCCGTCATACTTTTACACTGAAGAAAGATATCAGCAGCTAAGAGAGGCACTTGATAAGGATAAGCACGGTACAGTGGGCTGCGTTGCCCTGGATAAAAGCGGAAACCTTGCGGCAGGAACATCAACGGGCGGAATGACTGGCAAAAGGTATAACAGGATAGGAGATACACCTATCATTGGAGC
>JGI20214J51088_10000943_pt1 | contig 19795 bp, 18 predicted proteins | sample WetSurMetagenome_FD_51088 | JGI IMG/M metagenome (IMG submission 51088) | reverse complement strand
CATCTGGGGCGAGGGCATCCGGCGGGCCACCTACGCGATCAGCCGCGACATGGGCCCGGAGGCGGCCGTGGCCTGCATCGGGCCGGCCGGCGAGAACCAGGTTCCGATGTCCGTCATCATCAACTCGGTCTCGCACTCGGCCGGCGGCGGGGCCGTCATGGGGTCGAAGAACCTCAAGGCCATCGGCGTGCACGGCACCGGCGCCATCCGCATCGCCGGCAGCCCCGAGGAGTGGGAGAAGGCGATCAAGTACCACCTGTCGCTGATCGGCGCCAACAACCAGCACGTCGTGCCCGACTCGCCCCAGCCCTGGGCCGAGTTCTCGGCCACCGGCAGCCGCTGGGTGGCCGCCCGCGGACGGCCATGGGGCGCGGCCAACCCGCCGCTCGACACCGGCCCCTGCGAGCCCCAGCGGCTCAACCGCATCGCCTACCGCAGCAACAGCGCCGCCTACTTCCTGGGCCCCCAGGCCTGGAAGTACACCGTGCGGGGCAACGGCTGCACCGGCTGCCCGATCCGCTGCCACACCGTGCTCAAGGTGCCGGCCGTGGCCGCGAAGTACGGCATCCCCGAGACGGGCCAGAACACCTGCGGCGGGCTGAATTTCGGGCGGCAGTTCTTCCGGAAGTTCCCGGACGGCAACCGCGGGCAGACCGCGATCGAAGCCGCCATGGTGGGCATGCACCTGGCCGACGACCTGGGTATCTGGAACAACTATCAGCTGCTGCAGCGCGACTTCCAGAAGTTCTATTATGAGGGTATTCTCAAGGTCAAACTGGGCCAGCAGGAATACGGGAGCTACGACTGGGAGCGCTACGAGAAGGGCGACCCGTCCTTCCTCTTCCAGCTGCTGCCGCGGATCGCCGCCAAGGACGGCGAGCTCGCGACGGCGCTCGGGCTGGGGACCGGCTACACCCTGGAGCGCTGGGGGATCCCCGAGGCGAGCTGGAAGAAGGACGCGGCACTCGGCTACTGGAAGATGGGGCACCCCAAGCACCACTCCAACGAGGACTCGGGGCAGTGCGGGGTCATCATCAACACCCAGTACAACCGCGACGCCCAGTGCCACTCGCACACCAATTTCACCCGCAACGGTCTGCCGATCGAGGTGCAGCGCCGGCTGGCGGTCGAGCTCTGGGGCTCGGCGGAGGCGGTGGACCCGGCCATGGCGTACACACCCATGAACGTCCACAAGGCGCGCATGGCCAAGTGGTCGCTGCTGCGCAAGGAGCTGCACGACTCGCTCGGGCTGTGCAACTGGATGGGGCCCTGGGTGGCCTCGCCCCTGCGGGAACGCGGTTACCGCGGGGACAACTCGATCGAGTCGCTGCTCTACAGCCTGGCGACCGGCGACCGCAAGAGCCGGGAGGAGCTCGACCTGACGGGCGAGCGGGTCTTCGCGCTCCACCGCGCGCTCACCATCCGCGGCATGGGCACGCGCGAGATGCGGGCGCAGCACGACACCATCCCGGACTGGGTGTTCGAGGGCGACCCGTCCAAGCGCCCCTTCAGCGCCGGCACGATCCGCATGGACCGCACCGACATGGGGACCGCGCTGGACATGTTCTACGCCGAGCTCGGCTGGGACCGCCGGACCGGCGCCCCAACCTACGACGCCTATCGCCGACTGGGGCTCGAACCGGTGGCCCGGGAGCTCAAGAAGCGGGACCTGACCCCATGAGCGCCGAGGTCCGCGTGGCGCTGGCGGACTGCATCCGGGCCTTCAGCCGCGAGGGGCGGCTTTTCTCGCCTGCCGATCTGCCCGCGGCCTCGCGCGCCGCGCCCGAGGAATGGCGCACGCTGGTCGACACGACGCTGGTCGAGCACCCCGACCTCCACGAGATCCCTCGCGCGGCCGGCGCAACCGGGCTCTACTCCGAGCTCTTCATGACGACGCCCTACGCGCGGATTCTCGCCGGCCGGGGCGACCCCACCGCGCTCGTGGCCGCCACCGTCCGCGACGGCTCCCGGACCCAGCTGCAGCCCGTCCCGCTCTCGCTCTTCGAGGGCGCCCCCTTCGACTTCGGCGCCGCGGAGCTCGCCGCCTGCCTCGCACGGATCGAGTCGGATCCGGGCGCCTCCGACATCGCCCGCACCGTGACCTCGGCCGGCACCGTCTTTCTCTTTTCNACCCGGCACCTCCAGCCGGACCACGCCGCCGCGCTGGCGGAGTGGATCGATGTCGGCCAGGCCGAAAACCCCTGAGCCCGCCCGGTTGGCGGGCGGGGAATCCGAAGCACGAAACCCGAAATTCGAAACACCCCCGGTGCGCCAGATGCGTGATAGGCCAAGCGCCTCGGCCGAAGATCCGATACCGGCCCGCCGACGACCTATCGCAACACCCGTGGGTCGGCCGGCTTGCAATCCCGCCGGCTCGGCTTAATGTGTGGACGTGGTTGGCCGCGTCAACCGGCAGAACAGGAGAACTTTGATGAAACTCCATGCGATGATAATGGCAGCTGCCCTGGCCGCATCCATTGGCCTATACGCAACGGAGGCCGGGGCGTCCGACGCCCCGCGCATGCCCAAGGACGAGCTCCAGAGCAGGCTCGACGACCCCGGAGTGGTGGTGATAGACGTCCGGGCCTACACGGACTGGGTCCTTTCGGCCGAAAAGATCCGGGGGGCGGTGCGGGAGGATTACCGCGACTTCGACGACTGGAGCGCGAAATACCCCAAGGACAAGACGGTCGTTCTCTACTGCGCTTGAAAGAACGAAGGAACGAGCGCCAGTCTGGCGCTCAAGCTGATCGATTTAGGCTACCCGCGGGTGTTCGCGTTGAAGGGCGGATGGGACGAGTGGCACGCCGCCGGGTACCCCGTCGTGCCCAAGTAAGGCCGGGCGTGCGCGTGCACCGCACGGCCGGAGATGGGAGACGATCCTCAATGGCAAGACGGTCTGTTTTGAACGCTGCACGGGGTGTTTTTCCGGCGCTTTGCATCCTGGCCGTGTTGGCGGGCTGCACCCCGGTGATCTCCCCCCAGCTGATGGACCAGGTGGACCGCACGCTCGACTACCGCGTCATCGCCGCCGACCCGGCCGGTGCCAGGGGGAAGACCGTGCTGCTGGGCGGGACCATCGTGCAGACAGTCCCCAAGCCGGGCTCGACCGAGATCGAAGTCGTGCAGAAGGCTCTCGACTCGACGGGGGCGCCGCGGCTGACGGACCGCTCCGAGGGCCGCTTCCTGGTCGTCTCCGAGCGCTTCCTCGACCCGGCCGTCTACAGCCCCGGACGGGACGTCACGGTGGCGGGCGAGGTCGTGGAGCCGCAGACCCGGCGCCTCGGCGAAATCGACTACCGCTACCCGGTGATCCAGGCCATCGAGCTGCGGCTCTGGCGGCCGCTGGGCCCGCCGGCCTATCCGTCCCCGTACGGTTGGCCCTACGACGGCTGGTATCGCCGCTATCCCTATAACCCTTACTGACCCGGAGTCGCGGCCGCCATGGCGCCCATATCGTTCTGGACCTTGCGGTGGATCGTCGTCGGCCTCGCGGTGGCGGCGCAGCTCTACCTCTTCGGGCGCATCTGGATGGCGATCCGGCAGCGGGCGGGGCGCTGGGGCGTCGCTGCGCTTTCGCTCTGCGCGCTCCTCATCACCCTGCTGTTCGCGGCCAACTGGCGCATCATGAGCGCCCCGGTCCCCTGGGTCGACCCTTCCCCGGCGGCCCAGGCCCTGTTTTTCTACGCCCCCGCGGTCTGGAGCCTGGGCTCGATCCTCTCCGCGCTGCTGTTGCTACTCGCCCAGGCCAGCGGGGCGCTCGTGCGGATGGGGGCCCGGCTCCTGCGGGCGGCGGGCCTTCGGCGGGACCCGCGACCGATGGACCCCGGCCGCAGGCGCTTCATCCAGGCGGGGGTCGCGAGCCTTGCGGCCGGTCCGTTCGTCATGGCCGGGTACGGCGTTGCGCACGCAAGCCCCGACCGGCTGGTCGAGACCCTCGCGCTGCCGTTCGGCTGCGATCTGCGGGCGGTGCAGCTCACCGACATTCACGCCGGCGTCTACATGACGCCCGACACGATGCGCCGCTACGCCGACCAGGTCATCGCGCTCGAGCCGGAGATTCTGTTTCTGACAGGAGATTACATCTCGAACTCGACCGTCTTCTTTCCGGGCTTCGCCGCGGAGATGGGCCGGGTGCGCACCCGCCTCGGCACGTTTGCGACCCTGGGGAACCACGAGAACTGGTACGGCGGCCGCGAGTACTACCGGGAGGAGCTGAAGCGCCACGGGATCGAGTTGCTGCAAAACGAAAGCCGGCTCTTGCGCGCGGGGCGGGAGCGCTTCGCCGTCGCGGGGATCGACGACCTGCGCTCGGGGGACCCCGACCTGCCGGCGGCTCTCGCCGCCGTTCCGCCGGGGATCCCCACGATCCTCTTGTCCCACCGGCCGGAGGTCTTCCCGGAGGCGGCCGCGCGCGGCGTGGCGCTCACGCTCTCCGGGCACTACCACGGCGGGCAGGTCAAGATCAGCCTGCCGGGCGGGGACCTGAGCCTCGCCCACATGCGCACGCCTTACGCGGAGGGGCTCTTCCGCCGCGGCGACTCGCGGCTCTACGTCAGCCGGGGGATCGGGACCACATTCACTCCCGTGCGGCTGAACGCGCCGCCGGAGGTGACCCTTCTGCGGCTGCAGGCGGCACCGACGGGATGAGGGATCGGAGAGACGCAATGGAGAAGAACGCACCCGAGGCGGCGGGCTGCACCCGCCCGACGGACGAGGAGCTTCGAAAGCGCCTGACGCCGCTGCAGTACAAGGTCGCGCGCCGGGACGGCACCGAGCCGGCCTTCAACAACGCGTACTGGGACCACCACGCACCCGGCATTTACGTCGACGTCGTGTCGGGCGAACCGCTTTTCAGCTCCCGGGACAAGTTCGACTCGGGCACCGGCTGGCCGAGCTTCACCCGGCCGCTCGAGCCTGCGAGCATCGTAGAGAAGCAGGACCGGAGCTTCTTCACAATCCGGACCGAAGTCCGCAGCCGGCTGGCGGACTCGCACCTCGGCCACGTGTTCCCGGACGGGCCGCCGCCGACCGGGCTGCGCTACTGCATGAACTCAGCTGCGCTGCGATTCGTCCCCGTCGCCGAGCTGGAGCGGCAGGGCTACGCGCGCTATCGTCACCTGTTCGACTGACCGGGAGGAGCGGTGGGCCAAACGATCGGATTCTTAGGGACCGGGCGGATTGCGAGCGCCGTCGTCGAGGGGCTGATGCGCGCGGCCGGGCCGGCCGCTTTTTCCGTGACGGTCTCGCCGCGCAACGCGGAGCGGGCGGCGGCGCTGGCCGACAAGTTTCCCGGCGTCTCCGTCGCCGCCGACAACCAGGCCGTCATCGACCGCAGCCGCGTCGTTTTTCTCTGCGTGCGGCCCCAGGCGGCAGTGGACGTGCTCGCCCCGCTGGCATTCCGGCCCGACCAGACCGTGGTTTCCCTGATCCCGATGCCCGCCGCCGTCATCCAGGCACGCGTGGCGCCCGCACGGCGCTTTGTGCGCGTTCTGCCCCTGCCGACCTGCGCCCGTGGTCTGGGTGCCGTGCCCTACTGGCCGGTGGCGGAGGACGACGTGCAGGAGCTTCTGGCGCGCCTGGGTCGCCCGCTGCCGCTTGCCTCCGAGCACGAGTTCAGTGTCCTGTGGACGGCCACGGCGCTGATCGCGCCGTTTTACGCCCTCCTGGAAACGGCCGGCGGCTGGGCGGTCGAGAACGGGGCGGGGTCCGCCACGGCCAGTGATTACGTTGCGGGGATGTTCCATGCCCTGGCGGCCGTCGCGCTCGAAGGGCCGCCGGACCGGTTCGGTCACCTGGCGGCCGAGGGCGCCACCCCGGGGGGCCTGAACGAGCAGGCGCTCGCCATGCTCACGGCCGGCGGCGCCTGCGATCGGGTGCGGGAGGCGCTCGACGCCATCCTGAAGCGGATCACGACCGCCTGACCGTTCAGACCCGTAGACGGAGTACTTCCCGCGGCTGTGCCGGCGGTCGCTTCCGTGGCGCACGCCGCTGCAGCACCAGGACGATACCGGTCAGGACCGCCCCCACCAGGCTGCCGATGTGGTAGGGCAGCACGAACCCCAGCGCCGCCAGAATCGTGATCACCCGTTCGAGCGCGGTCGACCGGCGGATGAGCCACCCCGAGCACCCCGAGGCGAGCAGGCCGATCCCGATGAAGGCCGAGACGATCGTCCACACCCCGCCGACCACGCTGATGCCCTCCCAGTGCAGCAGCAGGGCCTTGCCCTCGGGCAGCACGGTGAAGATGAAGGGCAGCAGGAACGCGGTGATCGTGTACTTCCACGCCATCATGGTGGTCTTGAAGGGGTTGCCGCCGGTGATGGCGGCCGCCGCGAAGGGTGAGAGGGCGGTCGGCGGCGAGACCTCCGAGAGCAGCGCGTAGTAGAAGATGAACATGTGGGCGGCGTAGTCCGGCACGCCGAGCTTGGTCAGGGCCGGGGCGGCGACCACGGCTGCGATGATGTAGGTCGCGGTGATGGGGACGGCCAGGCCGATGATCCAGAGGAGCAGGCCGGTGTAGACCGCGGTCATGACCAGGCTGCCGCCCGCGTAGTCGATGATGATGCCCGAGAGCTTGAGCCCCAGCCCGGTGAGGCTCACGATGCCGACGATGATGCCGGCCGAGGCGCAGATCGCGCCGACGTTCAGCACCGTGAGGGAACCCTGCTTGAAGGCCTCCACCAGCCGGGACGGGGTGAAGCGGCTTTCGGGCCGGATGAAGGACACCAGGAAACAGGTCAGGATGGCCGCGGACACGGCGAGCTGAGCCGTGAAGCCGGTGACGAGAAAAAACACGATCGCCGCCAGCGGCACGAAGTGATAGCCGTAGCTCTTCAGCATCTGTCCGGCCGTGACCGAACGCGTGAGGGCTACTTCCTTCAGCCCGAACTTGCGCGCGTCGAACTCGACCATCAGCAGCAGCCCCCAGTAGTAGAGCGCGGCCGGGATGAGGGCGAGCAGCACGACCTCCAGGTAGCTGATGCGCAGGAACTCGGCGATCAGGAAGGCCGCGGCCCCCATCACGGGCGGGGTCGTGATCGCCCCCATGCCGCCCGCGGCCAGGAACCCGCCGGCGTTGTTGCGGTCGTAGCCGGCCTGCGCCAGCATCGGGTAGGCGACCGAGCCGATCGCAACGGTGTTGGCCACCCCGGACCCCGAGGCCATCGCCAGGAAGTAGGAGGTGGCGACCACGGCGCGCCCGGCCGCGGTGGGCTTGCGGCCCATCGAGGCGAAGGCGAAATCCACGTAGAACTTGCCTGCGCCGGACACGGTCAGGAAGGCGCCGAAGATGCAGAACCCGGCGATGATGGTCGAGCAGACGTCGATCGGCACCCCGAAGACCCCCTCGAGGGTCATGTACATGTGGCCGACGATGCGCTCGAGATCATAGCCCCGGTGCGTCCAGGGAGCCGGCAGCCACGGGCCGACGTAGGCATAGGCCAGGAACAGGACGCAGGTGACCGGCATGATCATCCCTGCGGAGCGCCGGGTGGCCTCGAGGATGAGCAGCAGGAAGAGGACCCCCAGGACCATGTCCGTGGTTTCGGGAGTCACGGCGCGGTAGATGAAGTCTTCAAAGTCGACCAGCATCCAGCCGATGCAGGCCAGCCCGAGCGCCGCGAGCGCGATGTCGATGGCTGTGATCCGGCCCTTGTGGCGTGCGCTCATCGGGTAGTAGAGGAAGCAGAGTGCGAGCAGCAAGGCGACGAAGACGCTGCGCACGATCTGGGTCGTCACCGGCACGACCGCGGTGTAGAGCGCGAAGAGCGACATGCCGATCGCCAGGACGGTGATGACCTTGTCCCACAGGCCCGTGACCTTGCGCGTGGCCCCCTCCTCGTCCTCCATCAGCTGTTCGAGCTTCTTTTTCTGTTCCTCGGTCAGGTGACCGCCCGGTTCCACGATGGCATCGGTCATGGCAGCGACTCCTTGAGGTGCTGGATAAAGATGGCGAAGCGGGGTGCACGGGCGAGGCGGACAGCAATGCGCCCGTCTTCCGCGCTGACGGTCGCAAGCGCGATCTCGCGGCCGGCGGCAGCGAGCACGTGCCCGCCGACGCTGTCCGCGGCGACGGTGAACCCGTCGAGCGCGAGCGCGGCGTTGCCCGGCCCGCGGGATTCGATGCGGAGGTATTCCAGGGCGGCGTCGGAGGCCACGACCTCGAAGAGCACGAGCCGCCCCTCCTCGACGCGCAGGCGCTCTTCGACCGGGGTCCCGTACATGGACTGGGTGTAGCGCAGCGTCACGACCTCGCCCGTTCGGACCGGGATCCGCGGGCCGGCCCGGCCGACCTCCAGGACCTGCGGCCCGGTGAGGCCGAAGAGGCACACGGCGCCTGCGAGCGCCAGCCCGACCCCCCCCCGCCTGATGGTGCGCCCGTTCACGCGGCCGCGTTCAGCCCCTTTTCGCCGAAAAAGCGCGCGGCGCCCTTGTGGTAGGGGATCGCCTTGTTCGACGCGCCGATTTCGAGGTTGAAGTTCGAGGCCTCCTTATGGATGGCGACAAGCTCGGCCTGGCGCTCGAAGATCGTCTTGGTGATCTGGTAGGCGAGCGCCTCGTCCATGGACTCGTGGCAGATGAGGATGTTGGCCACCCCGCAGACAGCGGTGTCGGTGTCGACCCCGGTGTAGACCCCCTTGGGGATGACCGACTTGTAGTAGACGGGGCCGTATTTCGCGGTCATCGCGGCGATCAGGTCCTCGTGCGCGATGAGGGCCATCTTGAAGCCGGGCGAGGCAGCGAGGTCCATGACCGAGGAGGTCGGCACCCCGCCGTCCCAGAAATAGGCGTCGATCTTGCCGTCCTTCATGGCGCCGGCCGACTCGGCCGCGCCCAGGCGGTCCTTCTTGACGTCCTTGTCCGGGTTGAGGCCGGCGGCCTCGAGGGTGCGCAGCGCTTTGACCTCGGTGCCGCTGCCGGGCGCACCGGTCGAGACCCGCCGCCCCTTCAGGTCGGCCACCTTCTTGATGCCGCTGCCCTCGGAGGTGACCACGTGCATGATGTTGGGGTAGGTGACGCAGAGGGTGCGCAGGGGCAGGGCGCCCTTGAAGTTGCCCTGGCCCTTGAATGCGTCGAAGGCCACGTCGTTCATGCAGAACGCCAGGTCGGCCTTCTTCGCACCCACGAGCTTGCAGTTGTCGACCGAGGCCGCGGTGACCTCGGCCGTGGCTTCGACCCCCGCGTGCTTCGTCAGGACGCTCGCAAGCCCGCCGCCCAGGACGAAGTACACCCCGCCCATGCCGCCGGTCGCCACCGAGATCCGTTTCCTGTCCTGGGCGAACACGCCCGGCAACCCGGACGCGAGCAGCGCGGCCGCGGCCGCCGCGCCGGTCTTCAGGAACTGCCGACGACCGATTCCCTCATTCCGTGTGACGATACCCATACGACCGACCTCCCTTCAGTTGAGTGTGGAGCGTGGATAGTGCACGGGCCATGCGACCCGATGGGTCAGCCGGCAACGGAAACGGGTGCCCTCCCCTCCCGCAGCAGATCGCGCAGGAGGAGCATCGTTCAAGTGGTGGTGAGGTGTTGGAAAGGGGAGGCGAGGCTCAAAATACCCGATGGCACCGGAATGTCAATGACAGGAAAGGCAGATGGTCAGGTGCCTGATTCTAAGCAAAATGTGCAGATTGTGAATTTTCAAGAGATAGACGCAATGAAAATTCGAAGCACGAAATCCGAAATCCGAAACAAATCCGAATGACGCAATGTCCAAAGCCCCAAAAAAACACTGCCGAAGGCGGCCGAAGCTGTTTGGGTCATTATCCTTTTGACTATTAGGGGTTGTTTCNNGTTTNAGTNCCTTTCGGATTNCGAATTTGATTCCGCCTTGTCCGGGATGAGNCCGGCGGCTCTACGCGNCCGGCTGCCGCATGGTCTGGATCAGCGCGAGATCCGCCAGGACCAGCGCGGCCATGCTCTCGACGATTGGTACGGCNCGCGGGACGACGCAGGGGTCGTGGCGGCCCTTGGCCTCGAGGGTTGCGGGTCGGCCGTCGTAGCCGGTCGTCTGCTGCGGCTGCCCGATCGTGGCCGGCGGCTTGAACGCCACGCGGAAGACGATGGGCTCGCCGTTGGTGATGCCGCCCTGGACCCCGCCGCTGCGGTTGGAGAGCGTCCCGAGGCGCTTGCCCTTCTGGACGAAGGGGTCGTTGTGGCGGCTGCCGCGCAGGCGCGTGCCTGCGAACCCCGAGCCGATCTCGAAGCCCTTGGTGGCCGGCAGCGACAGCATGGCCTGCGCCAAGAGGGCTTCCGTTTTGCCGAACACGGGCTCGCCCAGGCCGGCCGGGACGTTGCGGCAAACACAGCCGACCACCCCGCCGAGCGAGTCTTTCTCCTCCTTCGCTCGCGCGATGGCCTCCTGCATGCGGTCGGCCGTGGCCGCGTGCGGACAGCGCACCCACGCGGCGTCGACCGCCGCTCGGTCGAGCGATTCTATGTCGGGCTCCGGGGCGTCGATCTCCCCCACGCTGCTGACCCAGGCCACGATCTGCACGCCGAACCGCTCCTGCAGAAGCTTCTCGGCGACGGCCCCGGCCGCCACCCGGCCGATGGTCTCGCGCGCGCTCGACCGGCCGCCGCCGCTTGCCGCCTGGATCCCGTACTTCACGCGGTAGGTGTAGTCGGCGTGGGAGGGCCGCGGCACCTGCTGCATGGTGGCGTAGTCGCCCGGCCGCTGGTCGCGGTTGTGCACGAGCAGCGCGATCGGGGTGCCGAGGGTCAGCCCGTTTTCGGTGCCGCTCAGGATCGTGACGCGGTCTGCCTCCGTTCGGTCGGTCGTGATGCGGCTCTGGCCCGGCCGGCGGCGGTCTAGCTGGGGCTGGATGTCGGCCGCGGTCAGCGCCAGGCGCGGCGGGCAGCCGTCCACCACCACCCCGACTCCCGGGCAGTGGGACTCGCCGAAAGTGGTCGCGCGAAACAGGGTGCCGAACGTGCTGAACATACGATTGTCCTCCGGAGGGGAAGCAGCAATGTCTGTACCCCACCATTAACTCAGAAAGGGCGCGGTTTCAATTCGAGGCGGTTTGGGGTGGCGTGTGCGGTAGGCAGGTCAAACGCTTGTGGGAGAGGCGTCCCGCTTCGATCCGGATCGCGGCGGGATTTCGCTCCTGCGACATGCTTCGGTCGAGAGTTCGGCATCGAGTGTCGGTTGCCCTGGCCCTGAACCCCGAACCCTTGAGCCTCATATCGACTTGCGCGGCCGCATCATCAGGAACGCATTGCGGTCGGCGCTGCGCACCTTTACCTCCCGCATCTCGGCGCCCTTCAGGATCGTGAGGGTCACCTCCACGCCGGCGCTGCCGGCGGCCCACACCTTGCGGTAGAGATCGGTGAGGCCGGCGACCGGCTCACCGTTGACCTTCAGGATGAGGTCGTCCGTCTCCAGGCCGGCCGCCTCCGCCGGACCGTCCGCGGTGACCCGGCTGACGAAGACTCGGCCGTGGGCCTCCTCGGCGTTGATCCCCAGCCACGGCCGGGCGGGCGCCCGCGGGCGGCCCTGTGCAATCAGGTCCTGCAGGATCGGCTGCAGCAGGTCGATCGGGATGAAGACGTTGCAGGGCAGGGTGCCGACGCCCGGAATGGTGAGCGGGGTGAAGAGCGACCCCACCCCGAGCAGGCGCCCGTCCGGCCCGATCAGGGCGGCGCCGGCGAACTTGGCGTAGGGGGGCGTGGTGTAGATCGCGTGTTCCAGCAGGTACTCCCAGTAGCCCGCGAACTCGCGGCGTGCGACCACGCGCGCTCCGGCAGCTGCCTCCAGGCCGCCGTACCCCGCCACCAGGACGGGTGCGCCTTCCGCGAGGTCCGCCGAGCGGCCGATCTCGATCGGTTCGACCCCGAGCGCGCTTTCGGCCCGCACGATGCCGAAGCCTGTCGCGTGGTCGTATCCGACGAAGGCGGCCTTCACTTTGCGGCCGCCCGGGCCGGTCACCTCGATCGTCTCGGATTCGATGACGAGGTAGCCCGTCGTCAGGATGTGGCCCCGGCCGTCGATGATGATGCCGTGGCCTTCGCGCTCCGTCCCCAGCGTCGCCGCCGTGCGGGCGCCCCCCGGAATGGTCGCCTTGATTTTGACGACGGCCTTGAGCACGTCCTCGGCCTTGTCGAACGCCAAGGCCGGGGCAGCGGGGGCCGTCAAAAGGATCAGGGTCAGCAGCAGCGATGATTTGCGCATGGGTTCACCTGTGAGGGAAGGTTTAAGGGCATAATGGTCACGGGCGGGTCGGGAAACAAGGGAAGACGGCGGCATCATTTCTCCCATCCTGCGGGAGGGAATTCAATTGACGCATTTTCCAGATTGGGCTGGACAAGCTGCTTTTTTCCCAATAGCGTCCACAACGGGAGCGATCGATTAGCGTTGTGCCGTCCCCGTGGCCGGCAGCGCCGAATCCCGGAGAATGCAATGAGCAAAAGAACCGCTTTGGTCACGAATGTGCTGGACTTCGTCGGCCCTCCGGCGGTCCAGGCTCTTCTGGACGACGGATATGATGTTGTGGCTCAAGACCCCGCCTTCCGGAACATCGATACGCAGAGGGAATACAAGGCGGGCCACCCAGGGGCAGACCCCTTGGGTATCAGGGACCCGAAGGAGCTGATCCAGCACGTCTGGGGCCATCACAAGAGGGTTGATGTCATCATCAGCAACGACACGTTCCCCGCGGTACACATCCCGATCGAGCGGGCCGATGTCGAAGACTTGCAGGCCACGATCGAAAACGTGCTGATCTATCCTTTCAGGCTGATGAAAGAGGCGATCCCGAGGCTCAAGAAGCAGGGCGGCGGCAATGTGATATTGGTCACATCGTGCCGCACCGAGCTGCCCCTGCCGGGCGGCGCCATCCCGGACATTGCACGCGCCGGGGCAAACGCCCTGGTGAAGTCGTTGAGCATAGAGTTGGCCCCCTTCGGCATCCCGGTGAACGCCATCGCACCCAACTACCTCTACAGTGAAGCCTACTTTCCGAAGGCGAAATTCATAGACGACCCCATCGGGAGCGAGTTTATAAAAGGGGTCGTGCCGGCAGGGAGGCTTGGCAGGCCGGAAGAAATAGGCGAACTGCTGAGCTACCTGGCCAACATGAAGGGCTCGTTCCACACAGGCACGATCATCAAATTCGCAGGCGGATGGCCCGCCGCTCCCCGGAGGCCGGTCTGAGCAGGATGCATCTCTTCAAATACGGAAAAGCTGAGATCGATCACCTGAAGAGCCGTGACAAGAAGCTCGGCAGGGCAATCGACTGCATAGGCATGATCGAGCGGCAGGTCATCCCGGACCTGTTTGAGGCCCTTGTCCACAGCGTCGTGGCGCAACAGATTTCCAGCAAGGCAGCCGCGACAGTCTGGGGAAGGCTGTGCGGCAATCTTCTGGACATTACCCCCAACAAGGTCGCCAGCGCCGATGTTGCCGATATCCAGCAATGCGGCCTGTCGATGCGCAAGGCGAGGTACATCAAGGGAATCGGCGAGGCCGCTATCTCCGGCGACCTGGATCTTGTAGACTTGAGGGAAATGCCGGATGCGCGGGTCATCGAAAGGTTGTCATCCCTGCCCGGCATCGGTGTCTGGACAGCCGAGATGCTGTTGATTTTCTCACTGTGCCGACCGGACGTTGTCAGTTGGGGGGATTTAGCCATTCGGCGCGGCATGATGAATTTGTACGGACTGAAAAAACTCTCCAAAAAGCAATTTGACCGGTTCCGAAAGAGGTACTCTCCCTGCGGTTCGGTTGCGTCGCTTTATTTGTGGGCCTTGTCGGCGGAATAGCACCCTGTGCAAGGGTCAATGCAGACGAGCAGCTTTTTCTGGAGTCTCACGGATCTAAGAGGAAAGTGATAATTTCATGCCTGTCCCCACAATACCGAAGCCCCCCGCCCCGGAGATATCATCATTGAATATCGGAAGTTGACATTCAGATTTTCAATGATAATATCAGCCGACATGATCCCCCGCCCGAACGCACTCAAGCGTATTTCTGCAATCTTCCGCAGCCATCCTATCGCGGCAATTCTGGGGCCGCGCCAATGCGGCAAGACCACCCTCGCGCGGATGTACGCCGACAAACGGGCCACCACCTATCTCGATCTCGAAAACCCGGTCGACCTCCAGCGCCTGTCCGCACCGATGAATCTGCTGACAAGCTTGTCCGGGCTCGTCGTCATAGACGAAATCCAGCGGAAACCCGAGCTGTTCGAGCTCCTGAGGGTTGCCGTGGACCGGAAGGGACGCAGAGCGCGATTTCTCGTCCTGGGGTCGGCGTCTCCCTCCTTGATCATAGGGGTTTCCGAGTCCCTGGCCGGACGAGTCGGGTTCCTGGATCTTGCGGGGTTTGACCTGCGCGAAGTGACCGTCAAGAAACTCGAGCGGCTGTGGGTCCGCGGCGGGTATCCCCGTTCCTTTCTCGCTGCCGATGAGCCCTCAAGCGTGGATTGGCGCGCCGGATTCGTGCGCACCTTTCTGGAGCGGGACATCCCGCAGCTGGGCATCACGATCCCGGCTGAGACCCTGCGCCGATTCTGGACCATGGTCGCACACTACCACGGGCAGGTGTGGAACGCGGCCGAATTCGCGCGGTCACTGGGCGCCTCCGAGCACACGGCGCGTCGCTACCTCGACATTCTCGCCGGTGCTTACATGGTCAGAATCCTGCCCCCCTGGTTCGAAAACCTTGGCAAGCGCCAGGTCAAAGCGCCCAAGATCTACATCCGGGACAGCGGAATACTTCATGCCCTCATCGGCCTTTCAGGCTTGGCTGAATTGCGGGGCCACCCCAAAATAGGCGCCTCATGGGAGGGGTTTGCGCTGGAGCAGACGTTGAACCTGCTGGAGACAAGCGAAGCCTATTACTGGGCGACCTATTCGGGCGCGGAGCTCGACCTGATGTTCACCCTCGGCGGGAAGCGGTACGGCGTGGAGTACAAATACACCGATGCGCCATCGCGCACCCGGTCGATGCAGGCGGCGTTGCAGGATCTCGGGCTCGAGCACCTGTGGGTGGTGTATCCCTCGGGGCCGGAATATGCGCTGGACAAGCGTATCACCGCCGTGCCGGCGACATCGCTCCCGAATCTTGTCAACCAGCTCAAGCGCAAACGACGATGATCGGATCGACTTCTGCCGACGCCATTTCCGGCGGCTTCACTGCAGGGCGGGCAAGCAGCTTGCCCCGGAGTCTTAAGGGGATCAGGAGAAAGTGATATTTTCATGCCTGTCCCCGAAATGTCTAAAATCCATTGAGCAGGGCAATGACGAGTCCGGCCCGGCGGGTCTAACGTGAGGCCTGCCGGTACGGCGTGAACTAGTCACTTTTTGTTGGTCGTTACACCCGGGAGATTCAGATTGGACAACAGCATCGGTCAGCCGGCCAAGCCGGTATCGACTCTGATCTACAGCACCATGTTGTTTTTGAGGCGGCAGCAGCGAGACTGGAAAGTCACCGTTCTGCGAACATCGCTGGACAGGTTCGCCTACCAGATCATATTCCCCTATCTGTCCATCTATATCATGGCGTTGGGGGCGACCGGCGTTCAACTCGGCATCGTCAACAGCATCGGCATGGTCGTCGCCGGTTTCTGCAGCCCTTTCACCGGGTGGATCATCGACAGGATCGGCCCCAAGAAAATTTATCTTTTCGGAATCGCGGCTACCGCCGCCGCCTATCTTTGTTATGGGTGCGCGCAAAGCTGGGAACTGACCATTCTANCGATGGTGTGTTACTGGTTCGGATACACCACGAGTATTCACAGCTGCGCCACCATATGCGGCAACTGCCTGGTCAACCAGGACCGGGCCACCGGGATGCTCATTTGCGAAACGGTTGCCGCCGGCATGTTGGGGGTCGCCGGGCCCATGATCGGGACCTGGCTCGTCACCCTGTTCGGGGGCGCTACCACCGACGGCATCAGGCCCCTGTTCTTTGCCGGAGTCGTTGTCACGATCGGGACCTTTGTGCTTGTCGCAAAGCAGCTGTCCGAAACCAGGTGCACAGCGGCGAGCCCTAAAACCTCCAACCTGCTCAGGGACCTTTCGCATATATTCAGGGGCCGCAAGAACTTAAAACAATGGATCGTCATCTCCTCCATCTCGCAGCTGCCGCTGGGGATGGTTCTTCCCTACACCCAGGTTTTCGCTTACTCGGTAAAAGGGGCGAATGAATGGACCCTGGGGGCGATGGTGACGGGATCCGCCCTGACGTCCATCGTGTTTGCAATCCCCTTCGGCAGGCTGGCAGACAGAATCGGAAGACGGAAGGTGCTGTTCTGCACCATTCCCCTTTTCTGGGCTTCCAACCTCTTGCTCATTTTGGCCCCGTCGCCTGCTGTGTTGCTGATCGCGGGAATTCTGCAGGGGTTCTATTTTATCGGCTCGCCGATTGCCTCCGCTATGGAAAGAGAGTTGGTTCCCGCTGAGCAGATGGGGCGCTGGCTGGGCATTAACCGATTTTTCAAGATGATTTTGAGCGCCAGCTTGGCGCTGATGGCGGGCGTTATCTGGGACAAGATCGGGCCTCAATACATATTCATCCTCTTCGTGGGTATCGACCTTCTGATCCGAATGCCCCTGTTGATCCGTCTCGAGGAAACGCTGCACAAGAAGCCCGGATCGGGTGCGGCCGCTTAAAGCAGCTCTGGAGCCCGATCACATCACGCCAAGGATCCACCCCTCGACCCGGGCGACGTGGTATTCGCCGGGCAGCATTCGGGGCTTGAGGAATTGGGCGAGGCTGCCATCCAGATCGGCCTGACGCAGCCAGGCGGCGGCCACAAAGGCGTCGTGCTGATCGGACGTGCGGTTTCCCCGCGGGAAGCTCTTGTTCCACAGCGAAGGGTAGACCTCGACCAAGGCGGACTTGTCAGCAGGGATGTCCCATCCGTCGAAGGGCCAGAAATGAACACGGTCTTCCAGTCGCCGTCGCAGATAGCGCAGCCACGGAAGCCCCGCATGGGTAGCCTTGGCCACCGAGCCGGGCACGTCGAAATGAAAGACAGACTTTGCCCCCGCGTGCTCTTCGGTGATCCGCCGCCAGCGGGCGCTGCCGGAACGGGCCTCCCCTTCGCCCCGCGGCCCGTACCGGATAAAATCGACGTAGGTGTGTTCGGCGTCGGTCGGCCAGTGCTTCTGAAAGTCGTCGAGGAATATCTGCCAGTCCGGCTCCAGCCGATGGACCTCGAAATAGCGCAGGGGAAAGGAGAAACCGTGGTCGATACCGACCAGGGTTGGGATATCCTGCGATAATCGTTCGGCCAGCCATTCGGCCAGGCCGCGCCGGGTCCAGTACTTGCGCGGGCTGGGCGGAGGCTCGACTTCCACCGGCATGGAATCGCAACTGGCTTCGTAAACCCGGAGGCCTTTCAGGCTGGAGCCCGGCGTTTCCGCTCCGGAATAGTCAATGCCGATGTAGCGTCGGAAAGAAGGGTTGATGCGCCTCGGCATCTTCACAATCACCATGCCAGTGCGCCTCGCTTGCTCAAAGGTATGGTTAAGATTTCATTCACTCGGAGGCTGATTTCGGTCGCGATAGTCCCAATCATGGTTGCCGTGATACCTTCCTCGTTTTCAAGGTCCCAAGAGTCCACATACCCGGCTGGGTCCTCGGAAATTCCTTCCAGATGGGCAAGAACCCCTCGAAGCCATTCATCCTCGGACTGAAACTAGCGGGCCATTGCACTAAGCTCGGCTTTCAAGGTATCCGAAACGCAGGCGGCCCGGGCTATGACGCCCCATGCCATTTCAGTTAAATCGTCGGTGTCCATGAAGGCTCTTCCTTGATACTCAATCCCTGAATGGGTTTTGGACCTACTCGATAGCTTACGCGGTCGGCGCTTGATTAGTGAAGCTGGCGGAGTGTTCTTATCACAAGCTGCCTCCAGGTCAGCTCCATNGGACTAATCCCTGCCCGGATTGCGGTAGGCTTCCAATAAGCTTGGTCCCTTACCCGCAGGATTTTTTTCGTGGTGTTCGCTACTTGTCCTTGGTGGCCAGGAAAGCCGAGTCGTCGGCCAGATGCAGATAGATGCGACCGCACAGCTCGCTATTTTTGATGACCGCCCAGCCCCTGCCGCAAGCAGAGTCGTTCTCATCCTGTCCGGACCAGGAGAACTCAAAGCGTGTCGAATCGCCGCACTGTTCTACACGACCATCCATATCCCCGGATACCAGCCCGAACTGGAACCGCCCTGTCCCTCCTGAATTGATGCGGATGTAGCCGGGCACTTCCATATCGACATAACCCTGCCCCCACACTTCCATCTCGGCAATGCGCCATTTTCCAACAAATGNTTTTATCTGCTTCATTTTCTGTTTTTCAATGACCGCGCNATGTGTAGCTGGAAGCTTCCATCCACCATCCCTATCCGTTAATCGGTTTGGCCTTATGGCAGACCGGGACCAATGCTGCTCCACTGACTGGAGGAACGCAGGGCGAACAATCTTGGCTCGTTGACCAAGCCAGTTTCCCTGATCAAATCGAAGATAGATGCCTTCGGCGGGCTGATCAGCGTGCTTTGAAAAAGATAGCAGTTTCTTGAGCTCTGGGTAAGAAAAGGGTCCGCGTGCGAGTCTGGGCACTTTGGAGATGTGCATCTGTTGTATCAGCCGATCCCGTCGTTCGGAGGACAGAAAGCGACGTGCCTCCCTGTCATAGAAATCAAAGCCGGCAGAATAGCAGGACAGAATACCAGGGACGGGTATGAAATTAACACTTTCTCTGATAGCGCTCTAACGGAATCGAACCGTTTACCTTCCCGGCAGCTCTGTGCCGCGACTCATGATCTCTACATAACCCGCATAGCTAAACAGACGGTTTCGTTTTTTAGCGGTGAGCTCGCGCACGATGCCGAGCTGCTCCAGGTGGGAAAGCGACTTGTTGACTGTCGCTGGAGTGATGCCGGCCTTCTCCACCAGCCAGCCCGAGGTGGCTATGGGGCGCTCCATCAGCGCCCGGTGGACCTGCAGGGTGGACGCTGCCGCCCGGCCGAGGCCGCTGATCTTGTCGTGGTCCCGGTGCGACAGGTCGAGGAGCTGCTGCGCGGTTTCCACCGCTTGGGTGGCCATGACGGTGACCGCTTCGGCGAAGAATTCGAGCCAGGCCTCCCAATCGCCGGTCAGGCGCACGCGGTTCAGCAACTCGTAGTAAACTTGGCGATGCGTCTTGAAGAAGAGGCTGAGGTAGAGCATCGGCTCCCGCAACACCTTATGCTCGCACAGCAGCAGTGTGATCAGCAGACGCCCCAGGCGCCCGTTGCCGTCCAGAAAAGGATGGATCGTCTCGAACTGCACATGGGCCAGGGCCGCCTTGAGCAGCGCCGGAGTCGGCTCGGGGCGGTCGTGCAGAAACAGCTCGAGCTTGCCCATGCACTCCGACACCTCTGCGGCCGGAGGCGGAACGAAGGCCGCATTCCCCGGGCGGGTACCGCCGATCCAGTTCTGGCTGCGCCGGAATTCGCCTGGAGCCTGGCTACTGCCCCGGCCTTTGGCCAACAGCACCCCGTGGATTTCCCGGAACAGCCGCAGCGACAACGGCAGCCCGTCTTTCAGCAGACGCCGGCCGTGGTCGAGCGCCGCGACATAGTTGCTGACCTCGCGTACGTCATCCAGCGGGACGCCCGGCACCTGATCCAGTTCGAACAGCAGCAAGTCCGAAAGCGACGACTGGGTCCCCTCGATCATGGAGGAGAGTACGGCCTCCTTGCGGACGAACATGTAGAGGAACAGCGAGGTGTCCGGCAGCAGGGTTGAAACGCTATCCAGACGTCCCAATGCCAGAAGGGCCTGGTCGAACTTGCTGCGCAACTCCGGG
>JGI20214J51088_10000942_pt1 | contig 19796 bp, 17 predicted proteins | sample WetSurMetagenome_FD_51088 | JGI IMG/M metagenome (IMG submission 51088) | reverse complement strand
CTCAATTTCCCGGTCAATGCGATCAATGATACCGTTCCGTAACGTTACCGGAGCGACGAGCAGTTTCTGGTACTTATCTATGCGGGCATACCCGGTAAGGAAATTGAAGAGGTGCGCAACATCGTCCCCGATTGCCGGGTCTGCGGTCAGAAAACCAAAATCGGTATAGATCCGGCTTGTCGTGGCATTGTAATTGCCGGTTCCCAGGTGAATATATCTGCGGATCCCGTCTTTTTCCCGGCGGACTACCATGCAGAGCTTGGCATGGACCTTGAGGCCGACGACCCCGTAGACAACGTGGACGCCCTCGTGTTCAAGCGCCCGCGCCCAGCCGATATTGTTCTCTTCATCAAACCGGGCCTTGAGTTCGATCAGTGCTGCAACTGCTTTGCCGTTCTCCCGTGCCTCCATAAGCGCTTTGACAATCGGGGAATTGGAGCCCACCCGGTAGAGGGTGATCTTGATAGCAAGGACATCAGGATCGTGGGCGGCCTGCCGGAGGAGATTGACCACCGGCGAGAAACTGTCGTATGGGTGATAGAGAAGGATATCATGGCTGCGGATCGAGGAGAAAATATCCTTTCCTTCGCCCAGTCCTTCAGCAACGGCCGGGAGATAAGGAATGTCCTTGAGATCAGGACGATCGAGGGACATCAGCTGCATCAGGTCTGCCATACCGACCGGATGCCCGACCTGGTAGATCATATCCGGCGTTACACCCAGTTTCTTCTCGAGCATGTGGCAGATATTTTCATGGGCCGTGCATTCCATCTCGATACGGATGGGTTTTCCCCGTGCACGCTGCTCCATGATCTCCTCGACCGTTGTCAGGAGGTCTGAGGCTTCGTCAACCTCGATCTCAAGATCTGCATCCCGGGTAATCCTGAACGGGAAAGACGCGACAACATCCATCCCCGGAAAGAGCATATCGAGATGGGCTGCAATAATTTCTTCAAGATAGATCAGGTGAACTTCGTTGTCATTGACCTGTGAACCGGTATCCGTATCCGGAATCCTGACCAGCCGTGAGAAAAGGTTTGTCGGTACCTTGACCCGGGCAAAATACTCTTTTTTCGCCGGATCGCTGATGATTATGGCAAGGTTCAGGGAGAGGTTTGAAATAAAGGGGAACGGGTGGGAACTGTCAAAGGCGAGAGGAGTTAAAACCGGGAAGACTTCATTGACAAAAAATGTATGCATTTTCTCTTTCTGATGTTCTGAAAGTCCGGCATACATATGGATGTGAACACCGGCAGCATCGAGCTTTGGCAGGACCTCATCATGCCAGATAGCGTACTGGGTAACGAGTTCCGGTATCATCATCTGCCGTATTGCATACAGCTGCTGTGCAGGGGTCATACCATCAGGAGGGGATTTCAGGACGCCTTTGGCCATCTGCCTCTGGAGACCCGATACCCGTATCATGAAAAATTCGTCAAGGTTATTGGCAAATATCGAAAGGAACTTGACCTGTTCAAGGAGCGGATGTGTTTCATCCCGCGCTTCATCCAGTACATGATGGTTGAACCGGATCCAGCTCAGTTCGCGGTTGATATAATGCAAAGGTGTGTCAGGTAACTGGTGAGACGTATCCATGATTAGTACCCCGCAGCAGGGATAGGCCAGACCCGGTCTTACCGGGTCTTATTATCAGTAGAGATGGAGTTCATGCGAAATAAATTCTTGCCGTAACAGATCGCCGGTATCCGGCAACCGGGGTATCAGAAAAATGGGAGGGGGATCTCTACGGGCCGGATTATCCATTGAAGTTATGGTGCCGGTAGCAGTTGTCGATGAACTCCTGCCGGTTCCGCTCGGTTGGCCGGGTTGCCGGGCGGAGGTACCCTATCGCGGGTGTCTGCAGGGCCGGGCACCAGGGGCAGAGGGCCGCGTCGACATCGCTTTCCTTATCCTTCACCGGGCAGTAATACACACCGTTTTCGAACCCGACCTCGTCCCCGCCGGGAAAGGGGGTGCCCGGCGGATGACCGGGCTCATCCAGAACAAGCATGCAGTACCCGGCAAGCAGATATTTCAGGAACCGGAGTGGAGGGGCATCCGCTTCGCCATCACCGGAGCATTGCCGCCCGACCATATCCCAGTATTTCCGCTGGTCATCCGGTATCTCCTGGTGCAGCGTCCGTAATGTCCCCTGCTGGTCATNGAGCCGTATTCTCTGGAAGGTGCCGAGGAGGTGCTCCGTGATCTTTGCGGATAACCGGTCCCGGTAATCCGGGGAGAGGTCCTTGACTTTTGTATCGAAGTTGCTTTTCATTTGCTGGATCTCTTTTGGGGAATGCAAAAGAACGATCCGGGCTATAACCGTTCCCAGTTCGCGCCGTGACTTCGCTGCTTTCAGTTCGCTGCACTGGCGGCCGATCGTTTCGGATGAGGCCGGGGAATGAGCGGGTTCGGATCTTCTGAAGAGCGACATGAGATTTCCTTTACGTTGCCGGTTAGTAGGAATTGCCGGGTTATAGGGTCTCTGGTGCGGGCACGGCCGAAAATGGTTTGGACACCCCCTNTGTCACTGAGTTCCGCCTTCCCAAACCGCAGCAGATTACAGCGCCCAGCCCGGCACCAGCGCAGCCAGGGGGGTTCCCGGCCAACCCCCCCTCCAGGTCCGGCCACTGCGGGAGGATTTACGGCCGGATTCCCCGCTTCAGGTACCGGTGTCGATTTGCTGGTTTCACCAAAATGGTCCAAAACCCGGTTGTTTGATTTTTTTTCTCGCGGGCTTTTCAATAACTTTAAGAGAATTTCGCCCCCATTCGGACCCGAAAAGCGAACTGCCGCGTGCTGGTGCACGATCTCTTTTTATATTCTCCTTTCCCACGATTATCCATGGTGATTGCCATGAGTGAATGTTTTATTTGTCAATAACCTGCGCTTTTTAGATACCACGTTACGGGACGGGGAACAGACCCCGGGAGTATCGTTAAACCCGGACCAGAAACTTGAGATCGCAACGAAACTTGCGGCCGTAGGTGTCGATGTCATCGAGGCCGGATCTGCTGCTGCTTCAGAAGGGGAACGTGACGCGATCCGTCTCATCGCGGATGCGGGACTATCCGCTGAAATTTGTACGTACGTTCGTGCCCTCCATCAGGACATTGATTATGCTGCGGATTTCGGTGCGGACTCTGTTCATCTTGTCGTACCGGTCAGCGACCTGCATATTGCCAAAAAGATGCGCAAGACCCGGGAGCAGGTGGCNGCAATGGCCTACGATGCCGTGGAGTATGCGAAGAGCCGNGGGCTTATCGTTGAACTCTCCGGNGAAGATGCCTCCCGGGCCGACCCGCAGTTCCTGCAGGAGATTTTCTCTGAAGGTGTCCGTAGAGGCGCAGATCGTCTGTGCTTTTGCGATACCGTCGGACTGCTGACACCGGAAAAGGTTGCGGCATACATCCCCCCGCTCACCAGGATTGCGCCGCTCTCTATCCACTGCCATGANGATCTGGGCTTTGCCCTCACGAACACGATGGCAGCGCTGAAATCCGGTGCATCGTGCGCCCACGTCACGGTCAACGGACTTGGCGAACGGGCNGGCAATACCGCGCTTGAAGAAGTGGTAATGGCACTCGAAGTCCTCTACGGGTATCATACCCGGATCCGGAAGGAACTGATCTACCCGCTCTCAAACCTTGTATCCCGCCATACGGGTGTCCCGCTCGCGGTGAACAAGGCCATTGTCGGGGANATGGCCTTCACNCANGAGAGCGGNATCCATGCCCATGGCGTGATCCGCGAGCCNTCCACGTATGAGTCGGTCGAACCGGAGATGGTTGGCCGCAAGCGNCGGATCGTGCTCGGCAAGCATTCCGGTACTGCATCGGTNGAAGCCGCACTCCAGGAAATGAATTACAAGGCCGAGGATAAGCAGGTCAAAGAGATCGTAAAACGGATCAAACAGTTGGGCGATGAAGGCAAGCGGGTGACCGATGCCGACCTGATGGCCGTGGCAGATGCCGTACTTGCCATAGAATGCAAACCGGTCATCAAGATGCGACAGTTCACCGCCACGAGCGGCAGTCACATGATCCCGACTGCTTCTGTTACCCTTGTCGTGAACGGTGTGGAGATGACCGGTGCTGCCACCGGTGACGGCCCGGTCGATGCTGCCATGGAAGTACTCCGCAAGTGCGTGAGCGATGTAGCCGATATACGGCTTGAGGAATACCATGTTGACGCTATCAGCGGCGGGACCGACGCACTCGTCGAAGTGACAGTAAGATTAAGTAAAGACGGGAAGATAATTACTTCACGCGGCGCCCGCACTGACATCATTATGGCAAGTGTCGAGGCGATGATCGCCGGCATGAACAGACTACTGAGGGAAAGAACATGAAAACCGGGGCAAAAATCCTCGTCGAATCACTCCAGCGCGAAGGGACCGAGATCATCTTCGGGTATCCTGGCGGAGTGGTGTTGCCGATCTATGATGAACTCTACGACTCGTCATTACGGCACATCCTTGTACGGCACGAACAGGCTGCAGCGCATGCCGCGGATGGCTATGCGAGGGCAAGCGGTCGTGTAGGCGTATGCCTTGCCACGTCAGGACCCGGCGCATGTAACCTCGTTACCGGCATTGCAACAGCCTACATGGACTCCGTCCCTGTTGTAGCACTGACCGGGCAGGTGCCGACAAACCTGCTTGGAAATGACGCATTCCAGGAATCGGATATTACCGGTATCACCATGCCAATAACGAAGCACAATTACCTCGTGAAGAGTGCCGGCGATCTCAGTCGGGTTGTCCAGGAAGCGTTTTATATCGCAGGCACCGGCAGGCCGGGTCCGGTCCTGATCGATATCCCCAAGGATGTGAGTACCGGCCGGTCTGAAGATGTTAAGTTGCCGGAAAAAGTGACGCTTCGGGGATACAATCCAACCTACAAGGGCCACAAGCGCCAGACTGAGAAGGCGCTCGAATTACTCGGGCATGCCGAGCGCCCCCTCATCTATGCCGGCGGAGGTATCATCTCGTCCAATGCATCCCCCGAACTCGTGGAATTTGCCACACTCGCTTCCATCCCGGTCACCACGACGCTGATGGGGATCGGGTGCATACCCTGCCACCACCCGCTCAATCTCGGGATGCTCGGGATGCATGGCACTGAATATGCGAATTTCGCGGTCACGGAATGCGATCTCATGATCGCGATCGGGGCACGGTTCGATGACCGGGTAACCGGAAATATCAACACGTTTGCTCCCCATGCAAAGGTTATCCATATCGATATCGACCCCGCCGAGATTGGCAAGAACAAACGGGTCGATGTCCCGATCGTTGGCGATGTCAAAGCGGTGTTACAGGATCTGCTGGTACTCATGAAGAAGAGGGACGCCCATGAAGTCTGGCTGAAGAAGATCAAACACTGGAAACAGCACCATCCGCTCAAGTGCCCGGCAAATGGTGTGCTGCACCCGCAGTATATCATCAGGACCCTGAGCGATCTGGTAAAAGACAAGGCTGTGATAGTTTCGGAAGTCGGGCAGAACCAGATGTGGACAGCGCAGCACTTCTGCTTCCATAACCCCCGCACCTGGATCACTTCGGGAGGTCTTGGCACGATGGGATATGGGCTCCCGGCAGCAATGGGGGTCCATTTTGCCCGCCCGGATGTCCCGGTCTTCGACATTGCCGGTGACGGCAGTATCCAGATGAACATCCAGGAGTTCGGTACTATCGCATCCAATAAGATTCCGGTGAAAGTCGTGATCCTGAATAACATGTACCTCGGCATGGTCCGGCAGTGGCAGGAGCTCTTCTATGACCGTCGGTATTCGTTTACCGAACTCCCGCCGGTCGATTTTGTGAAGATTGCAAATGCCTACGGAATCGAAGGTATGCGGGTTGAGTCACCGGACGAGGTACTCCCCGCTCTCCAGGCATCCATCGACTGCGACGGGCCGTTTGTGATGGACTTCCGTATCGAACGCGAGGAGAACGTNTTCCCGATGGTCCCGGCTGGTGCTGCGATCAACGAGATGATTGGAGGGCATCCCCGATCATGAAGCCGCACACGTTATCCATCCTTGTCGAGAACCGGGCCGGTGTACTCTCGCGGGTAACCGGGCTTTTCTCCCGGCGCGGGTTCAATATCGAGAGCCTTGCGGTCGGCCCCTGCGAAGAACCGGACATGAGCCGGATCACGATCGTTGTCATTGGTGATGATGAAAAGATTGAGCAGGTCATGAAGCAGCTTAACAAGTTGATCGATGTGATCAAGGTCTCGGACCTGACGGACAGTGAACGGGTTGAGCGGGAGCTTGCCTTAATCAAGGTCACTGCCGAACTCGGGACAACACGGGCTGATATTATGCAGATAGCCTCGATATTCCGGGCTGCAATTGTTGATGTGGGGGCAAAAACCCTTATCCTGCAGGTAATCGGGGACACCGATAAGATCGATGCGCTGGAAAAACTCCTGCGCCAGTACGGGATCAAGGAGTTTGTCCGGACAGGTACTGTCGGGATTCTGAGGGGATCCAAAACAGTAACAAGCGGGAAATAATCCTTTTTTTTTGGAAAATTACCCATCAGGCTTTTTTAAAAAAACACCGATTGGCGATCAACAATACCTGAAATCTTCTGCAGGAAAAGAAAGGGATCCTAGGAGTCCGGTCGGGCGACAACAGGAATTGATTATCCCTGAGAACAGCCGAAACTCACATTTTCGACTGGTCCCTTGGCTGGGCGGTTCCATGGAGTTTTGGTCCCCTTGCGCCAAGACCGAGCATGGGATCCCGTTTCTTTTGTTTCTGTTTTTCATCCGGGATTACCTCCTGAGCCTTTGCAAGGAAGCAGTCGATCGGTTCCCGGCCACCGGTACAGGTCCGGTCCTTGAACTCGCTGCATTCTTCGCAGGATGGCACCTGAGATGGCAGCAGCGAGGGAAAATGATTTTTCCAGAGCGTTACATCAATCTTTCCCGTTTCGAGGAAACGCTGGATATGCCGTGCCGTATATTTCATGCCGGCAAATATGGGCACTAAGGAGATTTAGGGTTTGTGGATGTCGGATGTCTTCAGACTTGAGAACGGATAAGAACCAATCAGGGTTCTTTGACCTGTCATAATGCCCGGAACTGGAGAATCACCATGGTTCTTTGACTGACCAGCGGGTATCAGATCCGGAAGTCCGGTTCATGCTCCCCTCAGATTGGTTTGATGCTGCACCACTATTCTCATTATGGTGCACCACCCCTGCGATTAAATCGATATTTTTTATAAGGTCAACCCCCCAACACTATATTGCCATGCTATATCATAGCATAGAGGAGATCCCATGAAGTACTCTGTCCTTATCATTGCGGCCCTTCTTATTGCAGCCGCATTCATTGCCGGATGTTCCCAGTCACAGCCGGCAACGCAGCAGCCTTCCGGCACAGCATCAGCGGGTGTCATCAAGGTTGGTGTCATTGCATCGCTGACCGGCCCTGCAAGTAATGTCGGCACCAACATGTGGCAGTCCGCCCAGGTTGCCGCTGAAAAGATCAATGGCGATGGTGGCGTTATCCTAAAAGACGGATCGAAAGCCCAGCTCAAACTCATCGTTGGTGATGACGAGTCGACTGCTACGGGGGGCAATAAAGCCGCGACCAAGCTCATCACCGATGACAAAGTCGATATTCTTGTTGGCGGGTACTCGAGCGCTGTCACATCAGCATACGAACAGGTTATTGCCGACAACAAGATACCCTTCGTTGTGACCGGTGCATCAAGCCCGATCATTACCCACAGGACCGATGGTATCGACACCAGTTATGTCTTCCACCACTGCCCGACAACCGACACCTATGGAGAGTATACGACCCTGTTCATCGACCAGGTTCTCCGCCCTGCGGTTAACAAGAAAACCGGCGCTGCAGAGAGCCGGCCATTCCGCCTTGCCCTGCTGTACCAGGATACGGCATACGGCAAAGGTGTCCAGACCGCAGTCAACAACACCATCAGGAATAAGAATCTGAATATCCAGCTTGTTTCCCAGCAAAGTTACAAGATGGGCGATACCGACTTCAGGACCCAGCTGACTGCTATCAAGGCGGCAAACCCGGACGCGGTCTATCTCGGCGCTTTCCCGAACGAGGGCGCTCCCGCGATAACACAGGCACGCAGGGATATCGGACTCAATACGATCTTCCTCAATGTCGAGAACAATGACAATGCCCAGTTCTATAAGGATCTCGGGCAATATGGCGAAGGTGCGATTATCGAAAGCAGGTTCTCCCCCTACACGGCTCCCGCAGGAGCTGTTGCTGACGCCCAGAGCGGGTTCAAAGCGGCATACCATGCAAAATTCAATTCCTACCCAGACATGATGGGGGCCTCAACGTATGACGGTATTTACATCGCAGCAAAGGCCATAGGTAATGCCGGCACCCCGGATAAGGCAGCAGTCCGGCAGGCGCTCCTTGATCTGAAGATGCCCCAGGTAATCCATGCGATGAAAGACAAGACCATCTCGTTTTCCCCGGACTTCCGTGAGTCATCGTTCGATCTCTGGATGGAACAGTTGTCGTATAATGCCACGATCGGTGAAACCCGCCCGACAATTGTCTGGCCGGACAATCTGAAGACCACGGACTTTGNCCTGCCGTCATGGTACGTGGCAGGCAGCAGCTCGTAAATTCATTACCTCCCTTTTTTATTTCTGGTGGACAATTGTATTGCATAGAACCGGGCGGGTGCTGAAAGAATCATGGACACTCTGGGGGTATTCCTGCAGATCATCTTCTGGGGGCTGTATGCCGGCTGCATCTATATCCTGCTCGCTACCGGTCTGAACCTTATCTTCGGCGTTATGAAGGTTGTGAACTTCGCGCATGGCGAGTTCCTGATGATCGGCGCCTATATCACCGCAACGATCTTTCTGCTCACCGGTATCAACCCGTACCTCATCATCCTGATTTCCATGCTTGCCCTCATCGCGATAGGAGCGGTTGTGGAACGNCTCTGCTTCCGCCCGATTCTCGGCACCGGCAAACTCAACGAGATCTTCCTGTCAATCGGTCTTATCTATGTCATCCAGAACGGGGCTGCCCTGATTTGGACCGACAACTGGCAGAGCATCAGGAGTCCTTATGACGGGATAACCCTTCCAGTAGGGTCGCTTGCCGTGCCGCTCGATTATATCCTTATCATGATCCTTACCGCAGTTATTCTCTGCGGGCTGTATCTTTTCCTGAAAAAAACAACAATCGGGATGCAGATGCAGGCAACGAGCCAGAACCGGAAAGGGGCGATGCTTGTCGGTATCAATGTCGAGCGGATCGATGTGATCAGTTTCGCCCTCGGGTGCGCACTTGCAGCGGCTGCTGGCACGCTCTGGGTCGTGAGCGGGCAGGTCTTCAACCCGTACATGGGCTCGATCCCGGCTGTCAAGGCTTTTGCGATCATCATCCTGGGCGGTCTCGGCAGCATTCCCGGGGCGATCATCGGCGGCCTCCTGATGGGCCTTGCCGAGAATGGTGCCGCATTTCTTCTTGGCGGTATCTGGAAGGACGCCATTTCTTTTGTTATCCTTATTGTCGTACTTATCGTACGGCCAACAGGGTTATTTGGCGAGAAGGAGGAGTGAAGACCGGTGCAGTATGAACAGGATTGTCTGGTAAAATACGGGAGCGTTATCTTACTTGTGGTAGCTCTTGTTCTTCCGTTCCTTACGGACAACATGTTCGTCATCAACCTCCTCGTCCTGATGCTGATCTCCATCATCTTTGCTTCGGCCTGGAATCTGTTAGCCTACTCAGGTCAGGGGTCGCTCGGCCATGCCGCGTTCCTGGGTATCGGCGCATATGCATCAACAATCCTTGCAGCAAAGAGCGGAATCTCCCCCCTGATCACGGTCTTTATCGGTGCAACCGTTGCCGCATTCATCGGGATCCTTATCGGCCTTACCTGCGTCCGTCTCAAGGAATGGTTCCTTGCAATGGTCACCTTCGGCTTTGCTATCATCGTCCAGACCCTGATGGTAAGCGTGCTTTCTCCNGTCACCGGGGGATGGGATGGNATCGCCTCATCCCGGCTTGTCAGCGCCTCCGTGCCGGGATACCAGATTATTGAATACTTTATCGTCCTTGCAATCACAATCGCTTCCGTGGCTGGTATCTGGTATATCATGAAATCCAGAATCGGCCTCGCTTTTCTTGCGATCCGCGAGAATGAACTTGAAGCCCGGGCTGCCGGTATCGATCCGGTCCGGTACCGGCTCCTTGCATTTGCTCTCTCTGCCTATNTTGCAGGTGTTGCCGGGGCTCTCCAGATCCATCATATCGGCTATCTCACACCCGAAATCTACGGGGTTGATAATTCGTTCTGGCCGATCACCTTTGTCATGCTTGGCGGACTTGGTACGCTTGCCGGGCCGGTAGTCGGCACTATAGTGCTCACCATCATCTGGGAAGGGCTCAAGGCTACCGGAATGACCTTCGGGCGATATGTTATCATCGGGGTCATCCTCATCCTTACGATCATCTTCCTCCCCCGGGGCCTCATAAGCCTGCCGGAGGAAGCCCTGGCGTGGCTGAACCGGCGGCGGAAAAAACCAGGGCCGGAACCGGCAGCGGAATAACCGCCTGCTGTGACATCCCTCTGGAGAGAAGCACCCGGGAACTGTTCATTGTTTTTCAGAACCCGAGGTACGCCTTCTGGATCCGGGAGTCGTGCAGGAGTTCCTTCGATTTGCCCTCCTGGACGATCCTGCCGTTCTCCAGCACGTAGCCGCGGTTGCACATGGCAAGTGCATTCCTTACATTCTGCTCCAGCAGGAGGATTGTCATTCCTTCCCGGCCTAACTGTTCGAGCGACCGGAAGACCTGCCCGGTAAGGAGAGGGGACAGACCGGTTGATGGTTCATCAAGAATGAGGAGCCGGGGTTCCGACATGAGTGCTCGACCGATTGCTACCATCTGCTGCTCGCCGCCGGAAAGGGTCCCGGCATGCTGCAGTTCGCGCTCCCTGAGGATCGGGAAAAGGCGGAAGATGCGATCGAGTGACTTCCCCGGGTGGGGATTACCGGTCCCGCCAAGGTAGAGATTCTCGATCACGGGCATGTTCGGGAAGATCTCGCGTTTCTCAGGAACAAGAGCGAGACCTTTCCTGAAAAGATCATACGGGTGACTCCCAAGAATACTTTCACCGTCAAGCAGGATCGAACCCGTCGCATTGCGGTTGAGGCCNACAATCGTCTCGACCGTGGTAGTCTTGCCGGCACCATTCGGGCCGATCATGGTGACGAGCTCGCCTTTATTCACATGGAACGAGAGATCCCATACAACCTGAAGGTTTGAATGGAAGACGTTGAGCCCGGAGACGGTAAGCATGGCCTTAAAATCCTCCCTTAAAATGCGTCAATATCCCCAAGATAGGTGTCTATGACCCGCTGGTTGTTCACGACCTCGTACGGTCTGCCATCTGCAATCTTCTCGCCGTGATCGAGTACGACAATCCGGTCGGACACTCCCATGATAACGCTCATCACGTGCTCAATAATAAGGATGGACGTTCCCCGGTCCCGGATATCCCGGATAAGCCCGACTGCTTCCTTACTCTCTTTCGGATTAAGCCCGGTAGTCAGCTCATCGAGAAGCAGCAGCCGGGGATGGCAGGAAAGGGCACGGGCCAGCTGCAGGCGCTTGAGTTCGACTACATTGAGGTTGCGGATGAGGGTTTCTGCTTTTTCCTGCGGGAAATTAACCATTTCAAGGATCTCAAGTGCCTGTTTCCCTGCATCCTGCATTCCCGGAGCATTGCGGTTGCCAAAAAGAATGCCGATCATGACGCACTGCCGGGCGCTCAGGTCGGGAAACGATTTTGCGATCTGGAAGGTCTTGGCAATGCCCCGGTGGCAGATTTTGTCCGCTTTCAGACCGGTAATATCCTCGCCCCTGAAAGTCACCGTTCCCGCAGTGGGCGGGAGGATGCCGGATATGATATTCAGGAGTGTTGTCTTGCCGGCACCGTTCGGCCCGACAAGTCCGACAATCTCGTCAGGACCTACCTGGAGGTCGACACGATTCACCGCAGTAAGGCCGCCGATCTGTTTGGTTACCCCGGAAAGACTGAGCGTTCGTTATCACCCTGTTCGTGAAGGATGTTCCGTGCTATAGGATACCACGGGGAGACTATTAAACCTAGTATATTCTGCCAGAAATGGCGATGTCTGCATTTCATATCAGAAGCAAAAATATGGAAGCAAAAAAGATTTTTTATCCCGCGTGTATCCTGAAACATTTCGATTATGTTATATGTTAGCATGCCACAAATTTAGAGGATACCATGTTTGGATTGCCGGATATCACCATCATTGCTGTCGGTGGCGTTGTGCTTGTCATCACAGCGGCACTGGTTTACTGGGGACTGACTTTCAAGGGGCACGATTAAATGGCAGATATCGTTACGATTATTGTTGTCGGCCTTTACTTCATCGCCATGCTCGGTATAGGCGTGTGGGCCTCAAAGAAGATCAAGAACACGGAAGACTACCTTGTGGCCGGTCGCCAGCTCGGGTTCTGGGTATTTATTCTCCTGATGATCGGAACGGTCTGTTCGGGAATGTCGCTCCTCGGCGTTGCCGGTCTCGGTTACAAGGCAGGCTGGCCAACCATCTGGGAGCAGGTTTTCGTCCCGCTCGCGATCGGCATCTGCATCATTTTCTTTGGCGTCAAGCTCCACAATGTGGCAAAGTCCGCGGGGTATATCACCGTGCAGGACTACCTTGCCCACCGGTACGAGAGCCCGACTGCACTCCGCACGCTCTCAGCCGTAGCCGGAATCATCGTATCGCTGATCTACCTTGTCGGGCAGTACACCGCGATCTCGATGGTGCTCATCTGGCTCTTCGGGATCCCGCTCTGGCTCGCGCTTGTCATCGCCACGCTCGTCACTATGGCCTACACTGCTATTGGCGGCCTGTATGCTGTGGCATGGGCATCGCTCGTCCAGTCAGTCACGCTTATCATCGGCGTCCTTGTCATGGCACCGATCATCATCTTCAAGGCCGGGGGATTCACTGCCGTCAACGAGTTCATCGCAACCGTCAACCCGAACCTGGTTATGCCATGGAACCCGACCGGCGCGTTTGCACCCCCGTACGTGGTCTCCTTTGCACTTCTTCTCGGTCTTGGCCTTGCCTGCGCCCCGCACGTGATCAATAACGTACTCTCTGTCAAGGATGTGAAGTACTTCAAGTGGTCGCCGCTGATCGCCTTTGTCATCTACGGCGTGGTCATCTTCCTCCTCAAATTTGCCGGTTTTGCCGGGCTTGCCATGGTCAAGGGAGGTGCNTTTGCCGCCAGGACCGGTGTCGCGAACCCGACAGACTACGTTATCCTCGATGCTATCCAGAANTCGCTGCCAACCGTTGCACTCTGGGCGATCTTTGCCGTTATCGTACTTGCAGCGGTCATGTCCACGACCGACCGGCTGATGCTCACGATCGGAGCCATGTTCTCGTGGGATATCTACAAAAATGTCCTGAAACCCGATGCAGATGACAAGAGCGTCCTGCTCCTTTCCAAGATTGTGGTCGTTATCTCGGCACTCGTAACCATGGTAATTGCTATCAATCCGCCGGAGATGCTCGCCATCCTGATCTGGATGGGGATCGGGACCATGCTCGCTACATTCGCCGTCCCGCTTCTTGCGGGACTGTACTGGCGCGGGGCAACCCGCGAGGGAGCGCTTGCCAGCATGACGCTCGGTCTTCTCGCGGCGCTTCTCTTCGGTTTCCTCAACTACTTTAAGGTCAAGGCGCTCGGAATCGACTTTGCCGCCATTCCCCTGCACTTTTCAGCCTACGCATTCGTAATCTCGCTTGTTGCAATGATTGGAGTCAGCCTGCTGACAAAGAAGACAACAGAGAAGGTACTTGACGAAACGCAGACCGGCTGGTATATCTCAAAATAATTCCCCTTTCTATTTTGTTAATGGAGTTCCAGGACGGTCCTTCGGCCCGGGAAAGGGGAATTCCGCGCCATTTTCCCATTTTTTTACCGGGCGATTATTCCCGGCATGAAGGAGTTCTGATAATCCTGTGCTGGAGACACGACAGCAGGAAACAGCCCGCTCCAAAATTCCCTTTATTCCCTGCCAAAAACTCCTTGTGATCCTGGAAAAAATGCACCCGTCAATGCCAGCCGGAAAATACACAGACGCAACAATAACCAGAGATTAATAAAAGCAGGGGAAAACTACCTAAAGAGAGATCATGACCNGGATATGTTCACAGTGTGGTAACCAGAACGGGGATGAAACAAAATTCTGCACATCCTGCGGGAATGCACTTGTTCCACCCACCGGCAAACCCGCAGGATCCGGCATCGTCATCGGTGCCGCCATAGTAGCCGTTATCGCGATCATAGCCACACTTGTTTTCCTGCAGGTGTCCGGCACTATCAGGATCTTACCCGCCGCCGAACCGGCAGGTACGCCGCAGATAACACCCTATGGAACATCGTATATTGTCGTGGAAACCCCTTCGGCAGAACCAACGGCAGTCCGGATGGAAAACCTGTCATTCACCACACCGGTAGCTGATACGCCCGTTACCCGGCCGACAACCCCAAAACCTGTCGTTTGTCCATCTGACCGCCGTGCCTGCGGTACCAATTGCACGGATGTCATGACCGATGTCAACAACTGTGGTGCCTGTGGAGTATCCTGCGGCTCCACAAAGTCCTGCCAGCAGGGTGTCTGTCTGGTCCGGTGCAGTTACTACGAAACGGGGTGTCCTGATGGTTGTCATAACCTTTCCTATGATTCACAGAACTGCGGTACCTGTGGTAATATCTGCCCGTTCGGGCTCGCATGCAATAATAGCGTATGTGCACCACCTGTGACAACTGTAATACCGACATATATCGGGTAGCGCTCCGGACTGGCCTGTCCTCCCCGTCCCAAGCTGGTGGACAGGTCTGAAAATCCAACCTGTTCCTTTTTACCTGTCTGGTGTCTTGAACAAACGCCACCTCCCCTAAGGGGTCATTACTGGAATAATTCCAAAAACTTTTTTTTGTTGAACAAGCATCTCAGCGTATCCGGTTAACTTCCGGCCAGGAAACGGAAAAATGCCATTCTTCCTTCAATGCGGGAATTCAAATGACTGCGAACAGGCATTCTGCGGTTCCCGTGGATCTCCCTTGCCTGAGAAGGTGCCAGTCACTTCATCTTCTCCCGCGGAACCTCCGGTAAATTCAGTGAAGGTACCTCTCTTACAACCAGCGATTCCCTCCGTGCATTTACACCATTGGCCAAAAAGCGGGTTTTTCATCCCAGTGCCCATGCTGGGATTGATCAGTATACTTCTCGTTATAGCTGCGGCAGCATTTTCTGCATGTACTGCCTCACCGCTGTCGGCAGGAATGAACAACAGCACCGGTAGTTCCCGCAATTCCGGCATGGTACCCATCAATGGCCAGTGTTCTGCCGGGCTTTCTCTCTGCAGCGGAAAATGTGTCGATCTCCAGACCGACCCGGATAACTGTGGGGCATGCGGTTTTTCCGTTCCCTATGGCGAGGCCTGCTGGAATGGTCAGTTCAGTTCATCATCCGGCCAGAATACCGGCGGATCCTATCCTGAATCATCAGGAACGACATCCACCGGTTCCGGTCTGACGTCAGCGACTGCTGCCGGGATGCCGGGTTCGTGTACGGCCGGCCGGAGTTTCTGCAGCGGTACCTGCAGGAATCTCCAGAACGATACCGGGAACTGCGGATCGTGCGGGACCACCTGCCCTTCCGGACAAACCTGCCAGAATGGCCGGTGTCTTCTGCCAGGTACATCAACACCCGTCGTAAGTACAAGTCCTCTTATAACAATTACTCCTGAGTTGTCCTGCTCATATGGCCAGATACCCTGCGGCAGTGCCTGCGTTGATATTTTCACGGATAAGAAAAACTGCGGGGTCTGTGGCCGTACCTGCGGGAGCCAGGAGACCTGCGTGAATGCCCGGTGCGGACCGGCATGTACAGAGAGCGGGACGAGTTTATGCGACGACACGTGTGTTGACCTTGATACGGATATGAAGAACTGCGGTGCCTGCGGTACGGAATGCCCGTCGCTGGTATCGAACGCAAAGGGATCCTCCTGCGTGCAGGGGGAATGTATTATTGAGCAGTGCAAGACAGACTATGCTGACTGCAACGAGAAAATAGCTGACGGGTGCGAAGTATACCTTCGTACAGATGCCGGCAACTGCGGATCCTGCGGTACAAAATGTCCCACTGGCCAGGTATGTTATAACAAAAAATGTTCGGATCCAATCAGTACATAACGGTCTGCCCAATGAGAGTAACCTTTTTTGTTGCGTTTCAGAATCCGGGGAATTTCGCGGTATACTTCTGAACAATTCCGGGAGGACCATTCGCCAGTTCCGTAAAAATCTTCGTTGGTTATGACCGGTGATAATCAACCATATAACCCCAGAGTTCCCATAATTAGTGCGTGACAACAGCAATCCTTGGCGGCGGCCTTTCCGGTCTTTTACTTGCCCGCCTTCTCCATGAGCGTGGCGAGAGGGTTATTATCCTTGAAGCGGAGTCGCAGTATGGCGGGCTCTGCCGCTCCCGGAAGGCCGGGGAATTTACCTTCGATACCGGCGGTTCGCATATCATCTTTTCAAAAGACCAGGAAGTCCTTTCCTTCATGCGCCGGATGATTGCAAAGAACGAGCAGCGCAATAACCGCAATACCAAGATCTTCTATAAAGGGGCATACGTGAAATACCCGTTCGAGAACGGCCTGTACGATCTGCCGGCAGAGGACCGGTTTTCCTGTATCAACGGTTTTGTCAGGACCCTGATTGCTGTTGAAAAAGGAGAGATTCTCCCTCCGGGAAATTTCCGGGAATGGATTGATTATACGTTCGGCCCGGGCATTGCCGGGTGCTACATGGTGCCGTATAACGAGAAGATCTGGAAATATCCCACAGAAAAAATGTCCCACCACTGGGTTGACGGACGTATCCCCCGCCCGCCGGTTGAGGATATCATCAAGTCAGCTATCGGCATCGAGACGGAGGGTTACACGCATCAGGCAGTCTTCTCGTACCCGGTGGACGGGGGGATTGAAGCACTCGTAACCGCTATCGCTGAACCGGTACTCCCTTTTATCAGGACCGGGTTCCGGGTTACTTCTCTTAGGAAAGATGCACAAACGTGGTATATCGGGAACGGACACGAGACCATCACTGCCAATCGCGTTATATGCACGATTCCGGTCCAGCACCTGCTTCCCTGCCTTGAGGCGGTGCCGGAAGATGTGAAGCATGCCTGCCGGGCACTTGTTTACAATTCCCTTATCTGCGTTAATATTGGTATCCGGGGTTCTCTTCCTGAAATTTCCTGGATGTATATCCCGGAACAATCTCTGGGAAAAACGAACCGTCTCTCCTTCCCGTCGAACTTCAGCCAACATACCGCTCCTCCGGGTTGCAGTGCCATTCTTGCCGAGATCACCCATCAGCCGGGCGATGAGGTGAGCACTATTCCCGACAAAGAACTCATCGGCGAAGTCATGCGAATGCTGGAATCCATGAAAATCTGTACGCCTGATCAGATCATCTTTGCTTCTGTAGAGCGCCAGCCGTTCGCGTACGTTGTCTACGATCTTGCGTACCAGAAAAACATCTCTGTGATAAAGGATTACTGCCATTCACGGGACATACCGCTTGTCGGCAGGTTCGCCCAGTTCGAGTACCTGAACATGGACGGCTGCATCCGCAGCGTTATGGACTTCGTGAAATCCTACCCGACGGAATAACATCCTGTGCATTATCCTTATCAGGAATACAGTCCAATTTTTACTATAAGGAGACCATTGCGCAATGATATCGGTCGTTATCCCGACATTCAATGAGGAAGAAAATATCGCCCAGTGTCTTGTCTCGCTCTCTCACCAGACCGTCCCGCGGAGCGAGTACGAGATCATCGTTGTCGATGGCGGGTCAAAGGATGCCACCTGCGAAATTGCAAAAAAATATGCTGATCAGGTTTTTACCCAGACCAGCAAAAAAGTCGGCGGGGCACGGAACGATGGTGTAAAGGCAGCAAAAGGGGAGATTATCGCAACTACGGATGCCGACTGCATCCTCCCGCCCGACTGGATAGGACGGATTGACAAGGATTTCAAAAAGCCCGGTGTTGTGCAGGTCTATGGCCCGGTATACCCGATCGAAGAAGGACTTGGNAACCAGTTCTCGCTTATCCTCGCAAACACCTTTTCAAGAATTGGNTATTACAGCAGAACCTTTTATTACACGCTCGGGTGCAATACTGCGTTCCGGAAGGAAGCGTTTGAGAAGGCCGGCATGTACCGCTGCATCGATGCGGGTGACGACCTTGAGATTGCGATGCGGTTAAACGATCTTGGCAGCATCTATTTCGACAACCGGCTCAAGGTCGGCTTCTCCATGCGGCGCTACCAGAAGTTCGGGACATTCCAGTCGCTCTACGAATGGGTATACATTGTTGCCGATGGTGGCGAGAGCGGGAAATATTCGTACACGCAGAAAAAGTACAAGTGAGGAGACGCCTTTTTTTCGTGCAGATTCAAATGGCCCATCATCCCGTTCATACCCCGGATCCATTGGCAATCGCAGAACAGATCCGGATCTTCAATGAAAGCGAATTTTCCCGGCTGCTCGGCATGGAGATCACCGAAGCATCCGAAGGATACTCCCGCGTCACCATGGACTGTGACGGCAAGATGAACCCGGGCGGCGTTGCTCATGGTGGCGCTATCTTCGCGCTCGCCGACCAGGCCTTCGGGATTGCCGCGAACTGCTGCGGGACTCACCGCGTGGCCGTGGCCGTGAGTATCCTGTATATCGCGCCGGCAAAAGGAAACCTGGTCGCGGTAGCCAGGCGNGTGGCAGATAATGGTTCATGCGATACGTATCGCGTGATGGTACACGAGGGTGAACGNGTTATTGCGGAATTTACNGGTGTCGCGTTCAGGGTGTGAGATTGCTTATGGATTTTTCCGTGGATTTTTTGAAGTTTTTCCGAATCGGATTTAAAAAAGATTAGCCTGCATTTTTCGGATATCTGCCCGTCAATAAGTTTACGTGAATCCAACCGGATATCTCTTGTTACTAACCAAATATCGATGGTGAATACCTTCCGTGTCCCGTGTCAGATAGTCCGAATCCGGGTGCCCGTACTTACCTGTCACGGGTTTCTGACTTGGCCAATGCAACAGATCTGTCCAGAAAAGCTGACCCGATCACGTGGGGGGTGATCCGGCACTCTCCTAGGGCAGTACTATTCCGGGCTTTTTACGGGCTCCTTTTGCCGATCCGGGGACCCCGATATTTTTTCCATAGGAAATGATGTCCACGCCCATAGAAAATATTGATATATTCCCGCATTTTGGGAAAAGAGGCATTTTAGCGGGGAATAGATCCTGCAAAATAGCGGGGCTGCAGGAGACCCCCATTTTCACCCATGGTTTACTCTGTCGGAATGAAGGGAATACCTTTTTTGAGGGAGTCTGGTATGACCGTCAGGAAATACCCGGCCCAGGAAGAATTCTGATAAATTTTTCCTCTCCCGAGATTTTGACGACTCTTGCGGATTCTAAGAATTCGAATTGATTTTTCTCTTCCACCAGGTTCTGCTGAATGTCTTGGAATCCAAAGGAATAATGGAATCATGAAAGTGGGACGGGGAATCAGGGTGTTGCAGGACAAGAGATTTTCCTGGCAGAATTTTTCTGGCCGGGCCGGTATTTTTCAGACTTTTTACGGGAATCCGGAATAACCTTTGGAAATTACCGGCCGTAAAAT